>Ga0209474_10000023_pt1 | contig 175624 bp, 189 predicted proteins | sample GraSoiAngelo_145_FD_185902 | JGI IMG/M metagenome (GOLD analysis project Ga0209474, IMG submission 185902) | Grasslands soil microbial communities from the Angelo Coastal Reserve, California, USA - 14_1009_05_20cm (SPAdes) (version 2) | ecosystem: Environmental > Terrestrial > Soil >... | reverse complement strand
GGGGTCCCCTTGTTTGACCGGCTTCAGAAGGCACCTGTAATCCTCGGCAATCCAACGGTGGTCGCCGGCGTCGGTGTCACACATCTGCGCTACCCGGTCCGCGCGCGTTAGGAGCTCGCGAGATGAAAGTGTCGCCACATTTGCCACGAGGCTGTTGTGTAGTCCGTTGCTGGGCTAGGAGCGGCTGGGGACACTGATGCCTGCATTTGACATAGGCCGCTTTGTCGAAAGCTGCTTTGCGGCGCTCGATACCGACCGTCCGGTCGACACAATAAGGGATCTTCTGAATTTGACTGTAAGTAAGCCGAGCAGCCTCATCGAAGGTCTTCCCGACCCCCTAGGCCAGGAATTGGTGCTCTTCCGCGACCCGCGATTGACCATCATCCAGGTAACGATCGCTCCCGGCCGGCAGTATCCGCCGCATAACCACCGGATGGAAGCCGCCATCGGGCTCTACTCAGGGATCGAACGGAACCTCTGGTACGGAAGCGCTGGCTGCACCCCTCCCGATCAGTAGCGCTCCATTCGTCTTGTCGCTAGCGCAGTGAGCTGAACGCGGCGCGGAGCTCGGACGAGAACAGCTCCGGCTCCTCCCAGGCGGCGAAGTGGCCGCCTTTGTCGACCTCGTGGAAGTAGATGACGTTCGGGTAGCTCGCCTCGACCCAGCTGCGCGGAGTCCGCCAGATCTCGCCTGGGAAGGTCGTGAAGGCGAACGGGATCGTCGGCGGCGGCAAAGGCTGCTGGCGAGCGGCCGGCGCGTCGGGTCCGTAGGCCTCCCAGTACGACCGGGCCGTGGTGGCGCCGGTGCTGGTCAGCCAGTAGAGCGTGATGTTGTCGAGGATGTGGTCGCGCGTGAGGTTGCCCGAGGGCTGCCCCTCGACGAAGGCGCGAGCGATCTTGTAGTAGGCATCGGTGTCGTGGTCGGCCATCCAGGCGGCCAGAGCGACAGGGGAGTCGAGCAGGGCGTAGCCGATCGTCTCCGGACGGGTGGCCATCTCGATGAAGTAGCCCTCCCCGGACTTCTGGAAGGTGGCAATCTGCGCGGCCGCAGCGCGTTCCTCGTCGGTGCCCGTCGGCATGCTGCCGCCCAGCGCAGGCACGAGCAGATTCGTGTGGATGCCGATTAGGCCCTCCGGTGCCTGGCGGCCCATTGCGTCGGTGACGCCGGCGCCCACATCCCCGCCCTGGGCGACGTACCTGGTGTATCCGAGGCGGTTCATAAGCTCTGCCCAGGCCCGTGCGGTCCGACCCAGGTCCCAGCCTACCTCGATCGGCTCGCCCGAGAACCCGTACCCGGGCAGGGAGGGCAGCACGAGGTCGAAGGCATCCTCAGCGCGGCCTCCGTGAGCGGTCGGGTCGGTCAGCGGCCCGATGGTCTCGAGCAGCTCGATGACGGAGCCGGGCCAGCCGTGCGTCATGATCAGCGGCATCGCGTTCTTGTGCCGCGACTTCACGTGGATGAAGTGGACGTCGATCCCGTCGATCTCGGTCTTGAACTGCGGCGTCGCGTTGAGTTTCGCCTCGCATTTGCGCCAGTCGTAATCGGTCGTCCAGTAGCGGGCGAGCGCCTGGATCGTCGCCAGCTGCGCGCCCTGCGACCGATCCGTGACCAGCTCCTTGGTAGGCCAGCGTGTCGCGGCGATACGCCGGCGAAGATCGCTCAGTTGCTCTTCCGAAACATCGACGGTGAAGGGTCGGATTGATACATCTACCGCGGTTCTGGCAGGCACGATTTCATCTCCTCGATCAGGTGAGGAGCCGGGCGCTCATCGGCTTTGTCGTCAGCCGCTATGCCAACGTGAGAGAGCGTGATGCGCACGCAGATCTCTCTCCCACAACCCGTCCCCGAAACAGTTCGATCTCAAGGTAGCCCTTTCGTGATGGGTGTCAAGCATTTCGCATCACTCAACCTTCTGATCACGCAACGACCTGAAGGCAGCGCAGCTCCTGACTGAAGATCTCCGGCTGTTCCCAGGCGGCGAAGTGGCCGCCCTTATCAGCCACCGTACCAGTGGATGAGGTTGCCGAAGGCACGTCCCCCCAAACGGTACAGCCGGTCTGTCGAAACTACTACACGATTACTACACGTGACCGCGCCGCTGTCATGTTGGCACGTGTTGGCGGTGCGACTTCAAATTCAAAATCTGGTCGGGGGCCCCGGATTTGAACCCGGGGCCTCACGGTCCCGAACCGGCCGTATCTCGTATCCCCTGCTGTCCCGGCGTTTCCTTGCGTGTCCTCCTGTACCCGATCTGACGCGCCTTCGTGTCCTCTCGTGTCCTCCCGGTTCCGCGAATGCGTGACACATCTGTGACACAGCTGCTCTCGAAACCCATTTACACGTACCCCCGCGGCAAGCGACGGCGGCTACTCCGGACGTAGCCAAAGAGCTGGTGCGCCAGCGTCGAAGCGGACCAATCGACCCACTCTTGATGCGACCACCTCTGAGTCACGACGAGCGCGTGATACACGTCCATGCCCCCGAACAGGAGCAGCAGGTCGGTGGCGCGCTTGAGTGTCAGCCCCGGCCGGAGGGCGGCTTTGCGGCGGAGGAGCTCGAGCAGCCGACGATAGCCGTCAGCGCGCCACCGCTCGTGTAAAGCGATAACCTTCGCGGCCTCGGGATCGCCGTCGGCCGCCGCCCGTGCAGCGAGATACAGCGGTGTCACACGCCTTGTGATCTCGCCCAAGCCTTCCACCATGTGACGCATGGCGCGCACCACGTCTGACTCGGCAGCCATGGCGCCATACCAGGGCTGCATTTCCGGGGGGACCGGCTCGTCCTCTCCCATCACGGCGAAGTCATAGGCGCGACTGAGTAAGGCCGACTTGACGTGGAACCCGAAGTAGACGGTCTGGACCGCCACGGCGGCGGCTTCAGCGATCTGGGCCATCGTCGTTGCCGCGTACCCCTGGGCACAGAAGAGCGTGTAGGCGGCCCTGACAATCCGCCAGTGAGTTACTTTCGCCCGTTCACGCCTGGACATTCTCGGTGGGCCGGCTCTCTTGACACCGGGCATCGCAGAACTCATAGTATGCGAGTCCGTCACTAGTGACGGTCACTAGTGAACGAGTTGATCGTTCACTGGAAAAGGCCGACAGATCACATTAGAGAGGGCTGCCATATGACCTTTTTTCGGAAGGCCTACTCCGTGGCCTGTGTGGTGTTGATGATCCAGTTCGTCGCTCAGCTCTACTTTGTGGCTGCAGCCATCCTCACGATCTTCCAGGCCGATGACAATGCCGAAGACGTCTACTCGGCTTTCAAGACGGCTGACACGTTCGCCGGCCTGCACCGAGCTAACGGAGACCTCATAGCCCTGACCATCTTGGTCATGGTCGGCTGCTCGTTCGGGTCCCGCTACCCGTGGCGGACGACCATCCTAAGCGGAATCCTTTTCGTCCTCCTCGTCATCCAGTCACTGCTGGCCTATATGGGCATACCGCTGGTGTCGGGACTCCATGGCGTGAACGCACTGATCCTGATCGGCCTAGGCGGATATCTGACTGGCCGAAACTGGGCCTTCCGTCAGGTGGGGGTGGCACCCGCTGCAGCGCGGTGAGGCAGAGGATGGACACTCCAGTGACGTGGAATGTTGGCGGGGGCCGTTTCCAATCGCAATACGTTTGTAGGAGCGGGTGATGTTTGGTCTTCGACTGGCTGGCGCACTCTGGATCATTGCTTGTCTGACCTGTTCGGGACTGCTCTTCTTCGTTTTTGTTGGGGAGAACCTGGCAGACCTCGGAATACTGCTGCAGCAGCCAGCTCTGCCGGCCCTGGTGTTAGGTGGCGCGATTGTGAGTCTGCTGATCGGCGTCGTGCTGATTGTTCGCCCGGGGCCGGTGGCTGTGCGCTGGTCCACAGCCGCTGGTGTCGCGTGGCTCTTTGTCTTCGGATCCCTAGCGCTCACAAGCGTCGACGATCCTGGTCCACTTTTGTCGAGCAGCATGATCACCGGATTCGGCGTCGCGGGCGCGCTCCTCGCATACCGGTCTCGAAGCACAGGGCGGCCCTACTGAAGGAAGGCGACGTGATCTCCCTGTGACCCCCCGTGACCTACGCTCGCTCGCTGTATAGCGGCACTTGACCGTTCTGAATTCAAAAACTGGTCGGGGGCCCGGGATTTGAACCCGGGGCCTCACGGTCCCGAACCGGCACAATCGCGTGTCCTCTCGTGTCCCATGGTGTCCGCGCGGTTCCTCCTGTACTCGAATTGGATCTTCTTCGTGTCCTCCTGTGACCTCGTGTATCCGCCTGGTTCCCTGAATGCGTGACACAGCTGTGACCTCCAGGGGCTCGGAGACTGACTCCCGATCGTTTGTCTACCCAGCTTCGACTCCAACCCGGAGGGCCGCGGTGGACTCGAACCACCCGCCTCCGCGGTCATTGGTCCTCAGCGCTGCGCGAACCAGCTCCAGATAACGGGGCGCCCACCGGCCTTATCGACAGCTTCGGGGAGGGGACCCGAAACCGGAACGACCGCAGAGCGCGCCATCATCGAACTTTGAAGTACCACAACGTGTAGAGGCCCAACGGGATTAATAGGAATGCCCAAGCTACAAGCCAGTCTGATGACACAGTCACGCGGGGTCAAGGGCACGATCGGGTTTGCACCGGCGGACGGCGTTGGCTCAGCCGCCGGTGCTGGATTCGATCCATCAGGTCGTCAGCTGATCTGCATCCCGGACGGGGAGACGACGTACCAGGGCGCTCCGAATGCGTCGATCCCCTGGCCGCTAACCTGGCCAACCTGGTTGTCCGCGATGAAGTAGTAGAGCGGGTGGCCTGCGTAAGTCACCTCGGTGGTGCCGTCCTTGCGTGTCGTGGTGCCAAGCAATGAAGCGGAAACTCCGGATCCTGCCTGCGGCGCCCCTTTAGTGAGCACGGGCGGCCAGTTCTGGACGCAGCTGGCGCTGTTGCAGCTCGAGCTGGTGCCAGAGTCGGCGAGGAAGAGGTAGATTGTCCTCCCGCTCGGGCCGACCAGGATCTCACCCAGCTTGCTGCTCCCGACCTTGATGGCGATGCCGTTTGCCTGTGGGCTGGCGACAGCGCTTGGTGTGACATACACGGGCGCCGCCGTCGGTGCCGCGGTCGGCGTAGGGCTGGTCGCTGCCGCGTAAGGATCGGCTGAGCTGGAACCGCACGCCGCGAACGTCAGCGCGGCGGCCATCAGGCCACCCGCAATTACGAGTTTCGAAAACATGGCGCCTCTCTCTCCTTCTTTGAGACTGCTTGTTGACGAGATACATCAGACAAAGAATCTCTCCTCCGAGAGAGTTATTCCTATAATGGGAGGCATGGCGAATAAGGATTGGACCGACGCTCTGCTCGACCGGCTGGCGGCGACTCGAACGCGCAAGGAAATCGAGGCATATCAAGTGACCGCTCGCATCTCGCGGATCGCCCTTCACATCGCCCGCCACCAGGAGGAGGTCTTTGGGCGGTTCGGCCTCAATCGGGGCGAGGTCGGGGTCCTTGGCGCACTGCTCCTCGCGGGCTCCGGCCAGCAGCTGTCACCCACGCAGCTGTTCAAAGGGTTGATGCTCTCGTCGGCGGGGATCACGAGCCGGCTCGACCGCCTGGAGCGTCGCGGCTACGTCAAGCGCAGCCGCCACCCGAGCGATCGACGCGGGGTGCTGGTCAATCTTACGGTCGCCGGCAACAAGGTCCTGGAGCAGGCAGTGGCCGCCGACGCGGCCGGCGAGCAGGAATTGCTCTCGGCTCTGACGAAAGAGGACCGTGGTGCCCTCGTTTTACAACTGAAGAAGCTGCTGACCGGCCTGGAACCAACCCCGTGACCGCCGGCGTGCGGTTCGGCAAATACGTCGAACTCGTCGACGAGCCTTTGAGCGAGCGATGACCCCGGCCAACTAGGACTGCCCGCCAGGTGGTCGTTGCATTGCCCACCTACCTGACAAGACCCTTTGCGTCACACATTTAGCATGTATGGAATAACTCTCTCGAGAGCGAGCTTCTTTGACTAATGTATCTCGTTGGCAAGACATTTAGGAGAAGAAGTAATGCAACGAAGACTCGTTCTTGCAGGTGGCCTGGTGGCCGCAGCGCTGACCGCCATTGTGCTGACTGCCTCGATCGCTTCGGCGGCCAGCGGCAACATTGGCTTCGGCTTCAACGCGAGGAATATCAGCGGGTTTCGGACCGGTTCGGCCACGCTTACGGGCGGCGGCTCCTACAATCCGGTCACCGGTTTCGTCAAGTCCGCGGGCGGCTTTCGCTGCACTAACGACATCGGGCAGGGCCCGCTGAAGGGATGTCTCAGCGGCGAGGGCGTTCGCTGGGACACAGTCAACCTCTTGAGAAGCACGACCTTCAAGTGCACTGGATCAGCGGCGGAGACCCTGAAGACCGCAACCACCGATGAGAACACGGCCGTAATCGTGGCGGACTTCTACCGCGCCGGTGACGGTAACGTCGAGTCCTTCACCGGGCAGATAATCGTCTCAGCCGACGACATCGCACCGGACATCGACGGGCTCCAGAACGTTTGGATTCAGGGTATCGGCTGTGCCTCGTCAATCGCAAACTTCAGCTCCTAAAGGCGGCCCAGGAGGCGTGCTTTTCCTCAGAGGGGTTTGAGGAAAGCCGGCTCCTGCCAATTCACCCAGAACATGGCTTTCAGCGTGAATAGCGCTGAGGCCATGTACAGGTTCGATGCGATGAGTTCGAGCAGGACGAAACGGCGGCGCGGGATGTGAACCCTGTGGCTCATGGTCCTGGCCTGTGCGTCGGCAGCACACGGGCGTGGACAGCGCCTTTGATTTTCAAACCCAAGTGCCTCACGGTCCTGGGGCCGTGCGCGTGCTGATATATCGGCTGTGCTAGAGCCGTGAGCGAGTTCAATCGACGGTCCGTAATCCACTTGGACGGGGCTGCCGCCACCGAGTTCCAAGAAAATCTGTGACCTCCTTGTGCAACGGCGACCGCGTGAGAACCATCGGATGCGCTGATTCTGAGTTCAAAAAATGGTCGGGGGCCCGGGATTTGAACCCGGGGCCTCACGGTCCCGAACCGTGCGCGCTGCCAAACTGCGCCAGCCCCCGATCGGTAGTGATTCTATCGGGGCATTGATCGGGACGCCGACGACAGGCCAGGAGGTCCGGTCCCGCACCGAACCTCCATCGAGTCAGTTGCCTAGCGGCGCTGGAAGGAGAAACCCTCGCCAGACGAGAAGCCGCAAGCCGTTTTCACCGTGGTCCACAAAGACCTCACCCCGGCGTAGTCCTTGCGCGCCCACGCGGCTTTCACCTGCTGGATGGCTGCCAGACAAGCCGCGCTCTGCGTCGCGCCTGACGCTGGTGGCGCGACCTTGGTCGCGAGCTGAGGAGCGCACGCATCGCGCGCCTTGACCCACAGGGCCTCGATCGCCGCCACCTCGTCCTTGTCTTCTTGAACGTCCGACGCCGGGTCCGCGCCGGCCTGGGCCGCCGCCACCCTCTCCTGAGCATCTTCGATGCGGTCTTGGTCATGGGCGGCCTTGATCGTCTGCAGCGCGGCCGAGCACTCCGGCGACAGGGTCACCGCGGTTGGCGTTGAGCTCTTGAAGCTCAGAGCCGCGCCGCGCCAGAAACCCCATTGATGCGTTCCCTCGGCCAGCACCGTCACCGGCGCCAGGGCGAACGCAATGACCGCGCACAGAGCGACAGTCCCCGTGCCCACAGCCAAGAGCTTGCGAATCGAAGTCATCCGTAGCCTCCTCGTGCGGCCCGCTGGTCGGGCCTTCAGAGTGTAATAACGCAGCCAGCGGCTGAAGTCGGAAGTCTAGGGATTCGACGGACCAGGCGATTCGAGCCGCCTGTCCGGTGCCCCAGTCCGGGCCGCTCGGGCGACTGCCCGTGCCCGCAGCTGCTGCCGGACGAAGATGCTCACGACCAGCGCGACGACGAGGCCGCCCCACACGAAGTAAAGGAAGCTGTGCGCTCGCAGCAAGTCAGCGAGCCGCGGACCGAAGTTGATGCCGATGATCAGCACAATTCCTGCCCAGATCGCCGTCGACACGGCAACGCTCGCCGCGAACACCGGGTACCGCACCTCGAAGATGCCGCTCGCCACGGTGATCGGGATCCGGAAGCCCGGGATGTGGCGACCGAAGACGATCGCGAGCACCCCGTAGCGCTTGAACCACAGCTCGGCCTTGGCCACCCGCTCCGGCGTCAGGTGCACGTACTCTGCCAACGAGCTCCCCACCAGGCGCCGGCCGAATCGTCGTGAGATCAAAAACAGGTTGGTGGCGCCCAGGACCACGGCCACGATAAGCCCCAGCCACGCCGCGATCCAGGCCCAGAGCACGTGCGGCACATGCGTGGCGACGTACATCACGAACACGTCGCCGGGCGCCGGGAGCGGGACACCCGACTCCTCGACATAAAGCAGTGCGAATCCAGGCAGGTACGCGTTGTGGCGCATGAAGTCGCGCAGCTGCTGGCCGCCGACGTGGAAGAACTCGGGCAGCTCGCCATAAAGGAGGGCGGAGACGATGAGCACCGCCACGGCGACCAAGGTCACGGCCGCGACCTGGAAGGCGCGGCCGCTGCGGATCGAGTTCAGCAGCCGGCGCCCGTTTCGGACCGGCGTGTCAGCACTGCTCATGGAGTTCGCCCACTCTACGCAACGAATTGTGACTACTGATCAAACGGGTCGACCACAGTTTTGGTCTCCACCAGGGTCGCCGTGGCGTCGGCCACCCGGGAGTGGTCCTCGGCATTTTCGACGAAAGCGCTCACGTACACAAGCGTGCGGCGGATGTTCTCGACTCTGCCCACGATGCGAACCCGCTCTCCAAGCTTCAGCGGGCGCCGTAGGCTGACCTGAAGGCGTCCCGTCACGCCTGGATGCCCGGCGTGCCAGGCCGCCCAGCCGACAGCCTCGTCCAGCATCAGGGAGACGATCCCGCCGTGCGCCATGCCTGCCCAGCTCTGGAATCGCGGCGGCACCTCGTACTCGGCGATCGAGGAGCCATGGCCGTCCGGTTCAAACTTGAGCTGCAGGCCGTCAGGATTGAGCGGGCCGCACCCGAAACAGTGTCCGTCGAAATGGACCTCCAACTCGGATCAGCCCCGGCAGTTCCAGGTGCCGGTGATGTGCTCCGCCGAACGCTTACCCGTGGTTGCGTTGGTGAGAAACGCGTCCATGGTCCCGGACTGCAGGCTGCGATCGATGGTGAACGTCACTTTGTCGGCGTCGGCATGCGCGGCGTCAGCGTCCTGGTTCAGCCACGCCCTGGAGCTGTCTGGCGCCTGCAGCGAGATTTTCACGTCCTTATTCGTGTAGGTGCCGGGCCCGCGGAAGTTCTCGATGATCATGTTGAGCTGCCATTCGGTTCCGCTCGAATCGACAGTCGCGTAGAAGCTGTCCGACCAGGTCTCGCCGTTGCGCACTTTCGCGCCCGAGCAAAAGGTCTGTTGCGTGCCCTGGTCGGGAACGATGTTGATGATCTGCCCCGGAAGGTCACCAGCCAGAGTCAGGTTTTGAGTCCACGTTCCCTGCACGATGACAGGCGAAGGCGACGGTCCTACCTTCACGTTGGTCGGGTCGCAGGCTGCTAGGACGAAGAGGGCGACTATGCCCACAACCCGGAGCATGTGGTCGAATGTTAGCCGTGGCAGACGGCTCGGCACATCTCTCCCGGGCCATGCGATCTCTCGAGGCCGCATTTTTGATCGGAGTCGAAGGTGTGACAGAGGTCTGGCTCGTACGCCACGCCGACTGCTATCGCAACATGGTCGAGGCCGACGATCCGCCGCTCAGCCACCTCGGTCGCGAGCAAGCGCGGCGCCTCGCCGAACGCGTAAGGCGCGTGAATCCCGCCGTCGTGTATTCGAGCCCCTACCGCCGCGCGATCGAGACTGCGCGCGCCATAACGCATGACGTCGTGGTCGATCAGCGCCTGGTCGAGATTGCGCTCGAGATCGACGAGGACGGCACCCTGGATTTTCAGGAGATGCCGGATGTCGCCGCCGCCAGGATGCGCGCCGTGCTCAACGACGTGGTCTCGAAGCATCCGGGCGAGCGCGTGATCATCGTGGGTCACGGCGCCGCGATCATCGCCTGCCTCACCGATGTGATGCGGCTCGAACCCGGGCAGCTTCGCATGCTGCCGTACTACACAAGCGTCAGCACGCTGCGGGTGCTGGGCGACCGCTGGATGGTTGGATCGCTCGGCGACGTCGCACACCTCGAATGAGCCCCATGAACGGGGAGGAAAAGATCCGCGCCGACCTCGAGGTCGCGCTTTCTCAGCGCGTGAATTCCGTCCGGCCGATTCCCGAGGGACATTCGGGCTTCACCTACTTCGTGGATGGAGACTATGTGCTGCGCCTTCCGCCTCCGGGCGCGCGAATCGCCGGGCCGGCCGATGTCGTGCGACAGGGCCGCATCATGTCGGCCCTGCGCGGCGCAGGGCTGCCCACCCCGGCGATCCGGATGATGAGCTCAGACCCGAGCGTCGACGGGCGCCCGTTCATCCTCATGGAGCGAGTCGACGGCGCACGCATCGAAGAGACGGCGCAACGTGAGGAGGCGAGAGACATCGCCGCCTCCGCGGTCAATGTTTTGAAGAGGATGCAGGCGCTCCAGATCGAGCAGACGGGCATCGGCGACGAAGAGCCCGTCGGCCTTCGCCAGGAGATGATGCGTTGGGCGATGCTCATGCAGCGGGCCCCCGAAGAGCTGACCGTGCGCGCCGCCGAGCTCGGTGGCTTGCTCGCGGTACAGGTTCCGGTCGAACGCACGCCGACGCTCGTCCACGGCGACTATCACTACGGCAACATGCTGTTTCGAGGCGCCGACGTGGTTGCGGTGCTCGACTGGGAGATCGCGGAGCTCGGCCAGCCTCTCCTTGACCTGGGGTGCCTCTGCTCCATGACGGTCCGCCGCCGTTTTGCGGACGCGCCCAGCCCGGGCGGTGCGTTGGCCATCGAGATGGAGGAGCTGTTCACTCTGTATGGGGTGGACGCGGGCGAGATGCGTTGGTACGTGGCGCTGAGCCTCTACAAGTACGCCGCGATTCTCGGCTACAACCTGATGCTGCACCGCAAGGGTCGGAGGCCCGACCCGATGTACGAAGGCTTGACGGGTACCATCGTCGGCATGATCGACGAAGGGATCACGCTGCTTTGACCTGGGACTTTTCGACCGAGCCGGACTTCGAGAGGAAGCTCGAGTGGATGCGCCGCTTTATGCACGACGAGGTCTACCCGCTCGAGGTCCTCGATGTCGACGAGCGTGCATTCATGCGCGCGGTCCGGCCGCTGCAAGAAGAGGTCAAGCGGCAGAAGCTGTGGGCGACGCACCTGCCTCCGGAGCTGGGCGGCCAGGGCTACGGCCAGGTGAAGCTCGGTCTCATGCACGAGATCGAAGGTGCTTCGGTCTGGGGACCGATCGTCTTCGGCAACCAGGCGCCCGATTCAGGCAACTCAGAGGTTCTGGCCCACTTCGGAACCGAGGAACAGAAAGAGCGGTGGCTCCGTCCGCTGCTCGACGGCAAGATCCGGTCTGCGTTTTCGATGACCGAGCCGAACACTGCCGGGTCCGATCCCACCCTGCTCTCGACCACAGCGGAGCTCGACGGCGACGAGTGGGTGATCAACGGACACAAGTGGTTCACGTCGAACGGCATGATCGCGGACTTCTTGATCGCGATGGTCGTGACCGAGCCGAAGGCCGATGCGTATGAGCGGGCATCGATGATCATCGTGCCGGCCGACACACCGGGCCTGAAAAAGGTGCGCAACATCCCAACCCTGGCCGGTGAGCACGAGCGTTTCGGCTACGGGCACGCCGAGATTCTTTACGAGAATGTGCGGGTCCCGGCGACAAATCTTCTCGGCGAGCGGGGGCAGGGATTTCTCATCGCGCAGGCGCGGCTCGGACCCGGGCGCATCCACCACTGCATGCGTTGGCTGGGCCAGGCTCGACGTGCGTTCGACATGCTGTGCGAGCGGGCGCTGCAGCGCGAGGCTTTCGGCAACAAGCTCGCGAGTCACCAGACCGTGCAGAACTGGATCGCCGATTCGGCGGCCGAGATGCAGGCCGCGCGCCTGATGACGCTGCACGCGGCGTGGATCATCGACACCGCAGGCGTATCCGCGGCCCGCAAAGAGATCTCACTGATCAAGTTCTTCGGCGCCAAGGTGCTGCACGACGTGATCGATCGCGCGATTCAGATCCACGGCTCGTTGGGCTACTCGGCCGACCTGCCGCTCGAGGAGATGTATCGCCACGCGCGCGCGGCGCGGATCTACGACGGACCCGACGAGGTGCATCGCGTATCGGTCGCGCGCCAGATCCTTGCCGGATACAGGCCGCCGGATGGCACTTGGCCGCGCGAGCACGTGCCGACTCGTCGCGAAGCATCGCGGCGCAAGTTCGCCGCCCTTCTGGAGGCCGCGACCACCGATGCCTAAGCGCCTTCCCGAGTACGCGATCCGCAACCGCGACGTATGGACGGTGTCGAACGCCAACTACACCGCGGCCAGCGCAAGCGATTCATGGGCCCAGGAGGAGATCACCTGGGGCAGGTGGCACACGCCTGAATCGCAGATCAAGGTGCTGCCGAACCTGCGCGGGCTCGAGGTCATCGAGCTGGGCTGCGGCACGGCCTACTTCGGAGCGTGGCTCAAGAAGCACGGCGCGAAGCGCGTGCTCGGCGTTGATATCACGCCCGCGCAGCTGGACACTGCGCGCGAGATGAACGAGAAATTCGGCCTGGGGCTCGAGTTCCTCAAGGCCAACGCCGAGGCGGTGCCTCTCCCGGATGAGTCATTTGACATGGCTTTCTCCGAGTACGGCGCGTCGCTGTGGTGTGATCCAGACCGCTGGATCCCGGAAGCCGCACGCCTGCTGCGGCCGGGGGGCGAGCTGGTCTTCATGCGGTCGACGGACCTTGAGATGGTGTGCTCCTCGGACACGGAGCGGATCGGCAAGCAGCTGGTCCGGCCGCTGAATGGGATGCACCGACTGGACTGGACCGACGACGAGGTCGGAGCAAGCACCGAGTTCCACGTCAGCCACTCGGAGCTGTTTCAGATCCTGCGCAGGTCGGGTTTCGACGTGCTCGACTTTCGAGAGCTGTACGCGCCGGAGGATGCGGTCGACCATCCCTATTACCAGTACGTCAGCGCCGAGTGGGCGCGGCAGTGGCCGTCGGAGGAGATCTGGCGGGCCAAGAAGAGCCGGCGACGGCCGACGTCTGCGTCTGCTCCGCGCAAGAGGCGATCCCGGCCTGAGGCGCAGGGCTAGAGCTCGTCGGCCCCTCCGTCCGGCTTCGCCGGACACCTCCCCAAAAATGGGGCGGAGTTTTTCTGAACTCCCTAGGTCGGGACTGATTCCGCGAGGTGCAGGCGGTCCCAGTCGGAGTACTCGCCGTTGACGTGGATGATCCGCGTCAGGCCTGCCTGTTCGAGCAGGCTGGCCGCGATCCCCGCGCGATAGCCGGAAGCGCAGTGCACGGCGACAGGCGCTTCCCGAGGGATCTCGCCCGCGCGATGCGGCACGTCCGGCACGTACATGTGGACCGCCCCGGGGACATGGCCCGCCACCCACTCGTGCTCGTCGCGCGCGTCGACGACCGTCATCGGCTCAGCGCTGAGCACCCATTGCGCCATGTCCTCGACCTCGACCGTCTCGAAGGTGGAGATGGAACGGCCGCTTGAGCGCCATGCGTCGACGCCACCGTCCAGCGCGCCGGCGATGGTGTCGTAACCGATCCGCAGCAGCTGTCGCTGCGCCTTGCGCAGCTCGTTGTCGGTGCCGCCAACCAGGACGATCGGCCGCCCGCGTGCGATAAGCCATCCGACCCAAGCGCTGACCGGCCCGTCAATCCCGATGCTGTAGCTGCCTGGGATGTGGCCTCGGTCATAGTCCCGACCTGGCCGGATGTCGACAACGGCCGCCCCTGCATCGATCCTCTGCCCCACCTCGTCTGCGCCCAGCCGCGTGAGCGGCGGCGCGGCGTGCCCGAGGAGAGGAACGCCGCCCCGGTTGATCGCAGCCATGTCGCGGTAGTAGGTCGGGTAGCGGTGCTGGCTCAGCGCACGAGCCAGGAACGGCATCACCTCGGTGATCTGAAAGAACGGATTGGTGTGGCGCTCGTGACCCAACGTCGTCTCATGGCCGCTCCGTCCGCCCGTGCCGCAGAACGAGCCGCCGCCATGGGTCGGAAAAACCCGGATGTCATCCGCTAGTCCGCGGAGGCGGACCTGCAGCGTCGTCAGCGCCTCCAGGGCAAGGTGCACGGCCAGGTGTGGCCCGAGCAGGTCGGTTCGGGCGATGGCGCCGAGCATCACGGCGCCCCCCGAGAACAACGCGCGATCTTGGCTGCCTTCGCTGAGCAGAAAGGCCTTGTGATCGGGAGTGTGACCAGGCGTGTGGACGGCGCGCAGGCTCAAGTCGCCGACGTGCAGCTCAGAACCGGGCTCCAGATCGTCGATGTTGGTGCCCAGCTCCGCGGCCAGCTCGCGGCGACCGGAGACGTAATCGTTGTGGAGGTGCGTGTCCAGCGCGTGCGTGAGCTTGACTCCGAGGTCCGCAGCCAGCTTCACGTAGCGCTCGATATCGCGCAGCGGATCGATGACAAGTCCCATGCCGCGATCGGTGTCGGCGACGAGAAAGCTCGCGTTGCCCAGCTCGCCGGCGGGGACCGCTTCGACGGTGTACATGTCGTTACCCGATCTTGATCGGGACTGTCGTGAGGAGAACCCAGATGGTGATCAATGTGACCAAGACAGCTCCGCCGTAGGAGATGATCTGCGCGGGCACGCTCTTCGCCGCTTTTACGCCGAAGTCGGTGAGCAGGTAGCGAACCCGGTGGGCGATATGAAAGAACGGCACAGCGATCAGCACCAGCAGGTAGAGCTTCACGATCGGATTGCCGAGCACGGCCACCCACGTGTCGTAGTGGCGATCGACGACGGGCACGATGCCTAGCGGGCCCAGGATGCCCTGGATCAGGACGTGCACTGGGACCAGCACAGCCGCGACAACGCCGCCCTGAGCAAACAGAAACCAATAGATGAGATGCGGGTAGGCGACGCGCCTGCGCGGTTCGATGCTCATCGCGCAAACCAGATGAGGACGAATCCAACGACGACGGAGGCCACCGCCCACAGGGCGAACTGAGCGAGAACGATGAGGCGAGACGGCAGGGGCCGGTCCAGGACCTTGAAGTGGATGATCACGCCCGCCAGGCTGAGAAACGTGTAGCTGTGATAGAGCGCGAAGACCAGCGTGATGACGCTGAACACGACGAAGGCCGCCGAGCCATGCGGTGAGTAGCGCGCCGGGCCATCGCCCGCGCGCTTGATCTCCACCAGCAGCCACAGGAGCCAGAGAGCGATCGGCACGACCGTGAACTCGCGGACGACATACAGAAAGTAGTGGCGGTTGCGCGTCCACCAATTGGCCGGCATGCGCCAGCGGTATTCGCGCGGCGCGGCCTGCGCTTCAGTGGTCAATCGCGGTTGCCGTACGGGAGGACGAAACGCATCGTCGTGTCGAGCTTGGTCTGCTGGATGGCCTTGGCCGGGTCGACGCCTTTGGGGCAGACGACCGAGCATTCGCCGACGAAGCTGCACTCCCACACGCCCTCGTTGTCGGCGATCACCGGAAGCCGCTGCTTCAGTCCCTGGTCTCGCGAGTCCAGGTTGTAGCGCCTTGCGAGAGCGATCGCCGCGGGACCGAGGAACTCGTTGTTCAGGCCGTAGACCGGACACGCTGCGTAGCACAGCATGCAGTTGATGCACTGGCTGAACTGCCTGAAGTCGTCGATCTGCTCGTTCGTCTGACGGTGCTCGCCCGCGCCGAGGGGAATCTCCTGCCTGCGGATGATCCACGGCTTGATGGCCTTCAGCTTGTGCATGAAGTCGTCCATGTCGATGACGAGGTCGCGGATCACCGGGAAGTTGTTGAGCGGTTCGACGACGACCGGGCGCGGCCAGTAATCGCGCAGGAACGCGTTGCATGTCAGCTTCGGCGTGCCGTTGACCATCATTCCGCAGCTGCCGCAAATCCCCATCCGGCACGACCAGCGATAGCTGAGGCTCCCATCGACCTCGGACTTGATGTAGTTCAGTGCGTCGAGCACGACCATGCTGTCATCCGAGAAGGGGATTTCATACGACTGAAGGCGCGGCCTTTCGTCCTTGTCCGGGTCGTAACGCGTGGCCTGGATCGTGATCCTCTTGTCCGCCATCTCAGTACGTCCTTGCCTGCGGCTTGAAGTTTCCAACACGTACGTCGCGATACTCCAGACGAGGCTTGCCTGCATCGCGATGGAAGACCAACGAGTGCTTGAGGTACTTCTCGTCATTCCGTTCTGGGAAGTCGCGTCTGGCGTGCGCCCCGCGTGACTCGTCACGGGCGAGAGCGGTGAGCGCGATGGTCTGCGACAGCTCGAGCATGAAGTCCAGCTCGATCGCCGACGTGAGCTCGGTGTTGAAGGTGCGGCTCGAGTCCTCGATCTTGATTCGTGAGAACCGTTGGCGCAGGCCGCCCAACCGCTCGACCAGGGTCTCCAAACCTTCCTTGGTGCGAAAGACGCCGGCGCCCGTATCCATCTCGTGCTGCATCTCCTCTCGAATCGCGCCTATGCGCTCATCGCCGCCTTTCTTCTCTAGGTAGGCGACCTCGACCCGCCGAGCCTCGTCCCACAGAATCGCGTCGACCGGATTCGCCGTCACCGGTTTGGCGGAGCTCGCGTACTCCGCGGCGGCGCGCCCTGCCGCGGCCCCGAAGACGAGGCATTCCGGCAGCGAGTTCGAGCCCAAACGGTTAGCGCCGTTCAGGCCGACATTCGCGCATTCGCCTGCCGCGTAGAGGCCGGCCATGGGCGTGGCGCCCGAGATGTCCGCGTCGATGCCACCCATCATGTAGTGCTGCACCGGACGCACCGGGATCGGGTCCTTGACGATGTCGATGCCGACAAACTCGCGGCCCAGCTCGCGCATGAACGGCAGCTTGCGGTCGATCACATCCTCACCGAGGTGGCGGACATCGAGGTGGAGGTACTTGCCGTGCGGGCCCTCGAAGCCGTGGCCCTCCTCGAACTCGGTCATCATCGCGCGCGAGATGATGTCGCGCGGACCCAGCTCCATTTTGTTCGGGACGTAGCGCTTCAAGAAGCGCTCGCCCTCGTTGTTGAGCAGGTATCCCCCCTCGCCCCTCACCGCCTCGGTGATGAGGATCCCGGTGAAAGGCAGGCCGGTGGGATGGAACTGCACCATTTCCATGTCCTTCAGCCCGACTCCGGCGCGGTACGCAAGCGCCATGCCATCGCCCGTGCAGATGTTGCCGTTCGTGGTGAATGCGTACACCCGGCCGAGCCCGCCGGTGGCCAGGATCACCGACCTCGCCGTGATCGCGTCGAACCGCCCTGTCTTCATGTCCAGCGCGACGACGCCGACGCAGCGGCTGTCCTCGACCAGCAGCTTGGTGACGAAGGCCTCGTCGTGACGAATGATCTGCGGGTACTTGAGCGACGTCTGGAAGACGGCGTGCAGCATGTGGAAGCCGGACTTGTCGGCCGCGAAGCATGTACGCCACGTCGTCATGCCTCCAAACGGCCGGACCGAGATCTTGCCGTCTTCATCGCGGCTCCACGGGCAGCCCCAGTGCTCCATCTGGATGATCTCGATCGGCGCCTCGCGGACGAAGGCCTCGACCACGTCCTGGTCGGCCAGGTAGTCGGAACCTTTGATCGTGTCGAAGGCGTGGGTCTCGTACGAGTCTTCAGGCCGCATGACCGCTGCCGCTCCACCCTCGGCGGACACGGTGTGGCTGCGCATCGGGTACACCTTGGAGACCATTCCGACTCTGATTCGCGGATTGGCCTCGACCGCAGCTATCGCTGCCCTGATGCCGGCGAGCCCTCCGCCGACGACCAGGACGTCATAGCTCTCCACTTGCTTATCGATTCTATGTGGACGCGAGAATTGACCGCCTGATGGGAATTCCTTTCTGGACGCCGCCACCGGAGAAGTACCCCGGCCGTCTGCCTGAGAAGGCCGACGTTCTCGTGATCGGAGGCGGAATCGCCGGCGTGAGCTTGCTCTGGCATCTCGCGGGTCGCCGGATCGAGGCGGTGCTGGTCGAGCGACATCACCTGGCCTGGGGCGCGAGCGGGCGCAACGCAGGCTTCCTGCTCGCCGGAGTGGCATCGAGCTACGCGGAGGCGGTGCGGACGTATGGGCGCGAAAAGGCCCGTGAAGTCTGGGAGGTTACGAACGAGAACCACGACCGGATGATCGAGGCCGCGCGCGGCCAGGAGGTCGGTCACCGGCGACTTGGAAGCGCCGTGCTTCCGGCAAGCGATGAGGAGCGGGCGCTGCTTGTCGAGTCCGAGCACCTCCTGCAGGAAGACGGCTTTCAGGCGCGTTGGGACGGCAACCGCCTGGTCAACCCGCGCGATGGCGAGATCGATCCGGCGGCGATGGTCGCGGCCCTGGCGCGCCAGATGAAGCCCGCCTCCATCCGAGAGGGTGTCCAGGTGTCGGCGATCGAATCACGCCGCAATGGCGTCCTGTTGACGTCCGGCGACGATCAGTGTGAGGCGGGCGTCGTCATCCTGGCCACGAACGCGTACACGCCGCAGCTGGTGCCGACGGTGAAGATCCAGCCGACGCGCGCGCAGATGCTCGCCACCGCGCCCCAGCCGAGACGGGTTGTCGACGTGCCTGTCTACTCGAACTTCGGGTACCGCTATTGGCGCCAGCTGGTGAGCGGAGAGGTGCTGGTCGGCGGGTGGCGCGACACGACCCTCGCGACTGAGAAGACATACGACGACGAGCCGACGCAAGGAATCCAGGAGCACCTGGACCGCGCTGCGCGCGGGCTGGGCGCCGAGGGTGAGGTGACGCATCGCTGGGCCGGCACGATGGGGTTCACCGAGTCAGGACTGCCGCTGGCGGGTCTGGTCGAGGGGATGCCGAACGTCTACGTCTGCGCCGGTTTCACCGGACATGGGATGGGCTTCGCTTTCATGACCGCGAAAGGAGTCGCGGAGTCGATCTGAGGGCGCCGCCGTTCGGCGCCCTCGCTACGTCAAAGAACGTCTAGTCCTCGTCCCCCTCGCGGTCGTCCCCCTTCGGGAGGAAAAAGCGGTCGAGGGTCCAGGCCGCGACGGAGTTGCCCAGGTTCTCACCCACGATCACCGAGTGTCGGTAGTGGAATCCGATCCACACCCGGGCATCGACGAGCTGCGATTCGATCGCGCCAACCGTCGCATACGTACGCACCGGGTCCGGGTTCGTGGCAGTCGCCACCGCCAGGCCGTGGATCGTGACATTGATATTTTGGGTGCCGAGCGCATGCGCGATGACCTGAGAGAGCGCTGAGGTCACGCATCCGTGCTGCGACGGGTAGGTCAAGCCCATTGCCACCTCCAGTGACTGACCGGGGGACGGGGTCACCTCGTGTAGGTCGCGAGGATGCTCTTTAGTTGCAGAACCGTCAATCGGTGTTTACGGCAGGGACAGCCCCTCCGTCCGGCTTCGCCGTAATTAGGGGAGGGAGCGCTCCAGGAAGGCGAGCCAGTTGCCGCCCATGATCCCTTCCACCTGCGGGCGGTTGAAGTGCAAGCGCAACCTGGCCGGCAGCTCCTTCAACCTGGCCAGGTCGTCGATGGGCGCCTGGCGAGCGTCGAAACCGCCGTCCAGGTCGGAGCCGATCCCGACGTGCTCCGGGCCGCCCGCGGCCCGCGCGTGATGGACGATGTGCTTCACCACATCGAGCAGCGTCGGGCGACCGGATGGTCGCAGGTGCTTCCCGTAGAAGCTCACCCCGACGATGCCGCCCCGCCGCGCAATCTCCGCGACCGCCTCGTCGGTGAGTTGACGATCGCCGGGGACCAGGGCTCGCGAGTTGCTGTGCGAGGCCATGATCGGCCCGCGCCACAAGGCGAACGCGTCCGCCACAGCCTCGTCGGCCATGTGACTGAGATCGAGGATGACGTACTTGCGCCGCATCGCCTTGAGCAACTGATGCCCGAGCTCGGTCAGCCCTCCGGGCGCGCCGGTGCCACCGCTGTACCGAGTCTTGCCCCATGCCGGGCCGATGATCCGAACCCCGCGTTCGGTCCACGCGCCGAGCTGGGCGGGGGTCTCGATCGGGTCGGCGCCCTCCATCAGGAGGATGGCCGCGAGCTTGCCCTTCTTCCATCCCTGCACGTAGGCCGCCAGGCCTGCTCGATCGCCGATGAAGTCCAGACCGCACGAGTGGTAGTAGTTGACCTGGGCGGTGGCCATGAGGTTGGCCTCGTGGGCGTTCTCGTAGACGAATCTCGTCCGCATCGCGCGGCCGGCCCGGGCGGGCGCGGCGTAGAGGGTGGCGAAGACCAGTCCCATCTCGGCCGCGACGAGGGATGACCGGCTGACCAGGTAGCCCGGCGCCGGCGGCTGCAGAAAGCCTCGACCGGCTGAGATGGCGTTCCAGCCGATGTCGAGGTGAGCGTCAACAATCACGGGCCGTTGAGAATAACTTGCGATAGAACCGTGTATTGCATGATAATGAAGTCCTTCAATATGAAGACCGATGATTTGAAGCACGCTGACATTTCGAAGTTGGACTCCTTCGAGCTGGGCCGGGACGACGACGGCCGGCTGTATATGAAGAAGTTCCGCGAGCTGTTCTCTCCTCTAAAGCGAGACATGACCGCAGTGGAGGCGCTCTCGGCGCTGCGTTTCGCGGGGCGGTCGCTCCGCCTTCTGCAGGAGCGATGGGCGGAGCGCCACGGTCTGAGCGAAGGGCGAATCGGCGTCCTGTTTCGTCTCAAGCGCGGCGGCGACATGCCGCTGGGCGAGCTGGCCGACGACCTCGACTCGAGTCCCCGCAACATAACCGGCCTGGTCGACCACCTGGAGCGAGACGGGCTGGTCGAGCGCGTCCCGGATCCAACGGACCGCCGATCGGTGAGGGCGAGGCTGACGGCCGAAGGCCGCGCGCTGATCGACCGCATCTGGGAGGAAGGAATGGAACACCAGCGCGAAGTGGTTGGGGCATTGAGCAAGGACGACCTGGCGCAGCTTCGACACCTGTGCCTGATGCTGGTGGAGAACGCCAGAAAGGAGCTCGGCAAATGACTGAGGCGATAACCCACGGGCTCTCCCGGCAAAGAGTGATTCTGGCCACGGCCGGGACCATGCTCGCCCTGCTCCTGGCCGCGCTCGACCAGACGATCGTCGGCACAGCCATCCCACGCATCGTGGCCGACCTCAACGGTCTCGACCGCCTGGCGTGGGTTACCACCGCCTACCTCGTGACATCGACCACCATGACGCCGATCGCCGGCAAGCTCGGCGATCTGTTCGGCCGCAAGCCCTTCCTGCTCGCGGGCATGATCGGCTTTGTCGCCGCGTCCGCGCTGTGCGGACTCTCGCAGGACATGACCCAGCTGATCGTGTTTCGAGGCATCCAGGGATTGTTCGGCGGCGTGCTGTTCGCCACCGTCTTCACGGTCATCGGCGACCTCTTTCCTCCCGACCAGCGCGGCCGGGCCCAGGGTCTGTTCGGCGCCGTCTTCGGTCTGAGCTCGATCCTCGGCCCGACCACCGGGGGATTCATCACCGACCACTGGAGCTGGAGATGGGTGTTCGAGGTGAACATCCCCGTCGGCATCATCGCCGTCAGCGTAGTGCTCGCCGGCCTGCCTTATGTACGCTCCAAGGCCTCGTGGCGTGACATCGACTTCTGGGGCGCCCTCACGCTCGCGGCTGGCGTCGTGCCTTTGCTGATCGGCCTCACGATTACCCGCGACCACGCCTGGACCTCGCCCCAAGTGACCGGACTGCTTGCGCTCGCGGCGATCATGCTTGGCGCTTTCGTCTTCGTCGAATCGCGCGTCAAGCAACCCATCGTGCCGCTGCATCTGTTCAAGAACTCGACGTTCACCGTCAGCATGGTCGTCGGCTTCCTCACCGCGTTCGGAATGTTCGGCTCGATCCTGTTCACGCCGCTCGTGTTCCAGGGCGTGCTGGGAATCAGCGCCACCAACTCGGGCGCTCTGATCACGCCGATGATGTTCGGCCTGCTCGGCGCGAGCACCGCGACCGGTTTTGTGATGCGGAGGATCAGGAACTACCGCTACCTCGGCACGTTGGGGGTCGCGGTGATGATCTTCGGCATGTGGCTGCTCTCCCAGGTCACGCCTACGACGCCGGAGTGGCACGTAGTGGCCGACCTGATCGTGATCGGCCTCGGCCTCGGCACGACGTTTCCGCTGTACCTCACCGCCGTGCAGGTGGCTCTGCCTCGGCAGTTCATGGGCGTGGCCTCCAGCCAGATCCAGTTCTGGCGGAACCTGGGCGGCACGGTCGGGAGCGCGATCTTGGGCGCAGTCCTCGCCAACCGCCTGCCCGACTACCTGACGGCCCGAACCGCAGCGCTGCACCTGCCCCCGCAGGTCATCAGCTCGCTGCCCAAGACCGGCAGCGCGAACGCCATCCTCGACCCAACTCTGCTCGGCAAGCTGCCGGCCGCGTTCGTCCAGGCGATCCGGCTGGCTTTGTCAGACACCCTCCACGACATCTACATCTTCGCCGGGGTGATCCTCGTGATCGCGCTCGTCTCGACCGTCTTCCTGAAGGAGGTGCCTTTGACCGGGGCCGCCGCGGGCAGGGGATTCGATGCGCCTCCAGTCGAGCTCGAAGAGGAGGAGCGCGAGGCCGTCGCCCGGTAAAGGCATGTAAGGGGATGCCTCCAAATCCTCGCCAACCGAGTTAGAATCGCCACCGTACGCTGGGAGGGTAGTCCGGCCGGCATCGTCCGGGCCTCAGCGCGATTTCTAGGGGAGGCCAGTACGGTGACGGTGAGCTTCGTGGATCGGACCTTGACGTGTCGCGACTGCGGTCGGGAGTTTCTTTTCACAGCGGGGGAGCAGGAGTTCTATCAGTCCAGGGGGCTTCAAAACGAGCCCCGACGATGCCCGGAGTGCCGGGCGGCGAGACGGGCGGCGGACGGCAACGGCCGCGCGCGCGTCATGCACGACGTGGTCTGCTCGAACTGCGGCAAGCCGACCCAGGTGCCGTTCGTGCCCACCGGAGCTCGGCCGGTGTACTGCCTGGACTGCTTCCAGACGGTGGGTCGCCGCTAACAGATCCCCTGGCCGCCTCAGCGGCGCTGCCCCTCCGGCGCTTCGCGCCACCTCCCCATAAATGGGGAGGACGGTGCTTCGTTGTTGCCTACGCGATCGCGATGGGCCGGACGGGCGAGCCGGTGGCGCCGCGCATCTTGAGTGGGAGACAGAAAAAGGCGAACTCGTAGACCTTCGCGGCCGCGAGCTCTTCGAGGTTGAGGTTCTCGATGATCGGGATGCCCTCTCTCACGAGCAGCAGGACGTGCGCGGGCAGGGTGGCGTTGAGATCGGGATCCTTTGGTCCGGCCATCACGTCGAACGCCATGTTGTCCGCGCCGACCGCGCGCACCTTTTTCTCGATCAGCCAACGCGTGGCGGTGGCGCTCACGCCGGCCGCTTTGAGGTACTCGTCCGGCTTTGACCACAGCGCGCCATAACCGGTGCGGACGAGAACCACATCGCCATGGCGGATCTTGGCGCGTTCGGCCCGTTCCAGGTCGTCGGGCGTGATGGCGTAATCCGGATCGAGGCGGTGGTCGCCTGCGACGTCGAGCAGCACGCCGCGGCCGGCGATGGGCGCCATGGTGTCGATGCCGAGCTTCTTGAAGCCGACGGAGGTCTGGACGCCGTCGTCGACATGAATGCCGCCGTGCAGCGTCAGGTTCTCCGCTTGATGCGCGAGCGCATCGATGTGTGTGCCCGAATGCTCTGGCATAAGCACGATGCCGGACGCGCCGGTGCGCGCCTCGCCCGCCCCGCGCGCGTGGTGGCGATGGAGGAAGTAGCTGAAGCCGGGCGCGTGCGCCGGGTGGGATGGTGCTCCCGCGTAGCGCAGCTGTTCGAGGTCGAAAACGCGAGCCGCCTCGAGCGAATCGAGGAGGGCCTTCGCCGTCAATCCCTGTAGCGGTAGACGATCCGGCCTCGCGTGAGGTCGTAAGGCGAGAGCTCGACGCGAATGCGGTCGCCCGGCGTGATGCGGATGAAGTAGCGGCGCATGCGTCCCGCGGCATACGCGATCAGCTTGTGGCCGCCTTCAACCTCGACCTCGAACATCGCGTTGGGGAGGGCCTGTGAGACCACCGCGTCCATGACAACGGCAGGTTCCTTCTGGTCCCCATCGTCGCGTTCGGGCTTGCGCGCCTTCTCCGGACGGCGCGGTGCTCGACGACCTTTGTTTTTGCCCAAGACTCGTGAAGTCTAAAGGCGCGAGGAGGCCGGCGACAGGCGGGCCTCGATCGCATCCGCGAGCTCGGCGGTAATTCGTTCCACCGCGACGAGTCGGCGGATCGTTTCGATCCACCGCTGGTTTTTGGCCGCCGCCTCCGCAATGAGGCGGCATCCCTCGTCGAGCCGGCCCGCCTCTGCCATGCTCAGGCCACTCCAGAAACGAAGCTCGACCATCTCCGGCGCAAGCACCATTGCTTCGCGACGCTTGTGCAGCGCGGCATCCTTGTCGCCGCCCTCCTCCAGCCGATCGGCGGCCGAGTCGGCCTCATATGCACGCTTGATGTGAAGCAGGCGGCGAAGCTCAACAAGTGGGTCGGACGCGTCCTCGACGCGCAGGTCGACGATCCGGTCTTCCCACGACCGACCGGTTGGCGTCCCAGAAACGATCAGCATCGCTGCCGATTGTTTGCCTCGGATGTCGCCGCCTTGACCTTCCGCGGCGTCGAGGGCGGCGAGCATGCGCTCAGCGAGCGGAGCGTCAGCAGACACATACGCGTTGCACATGGCGTCCCAGACGGTGTCCTTGTCCATGAGGTTGGCCTGGCAGCTGAAGCCGTCACCCGTTCGGTGGCCGGCCGCCGGGATGCACTTGGCGCCGGTGTGCGCGGCGACGTTTCCAGTGCCATCGACCAGCGCGACCTGGCGTACGTCCGGCTGCGAGTCACCGGCCAGAAGGGCTCGCAACGCCTGCTCGGCGCTGTAGCCCGCGCGCATGTAATCGAGTCCGAGCGGCCCGAAGCTGACGTTCACCCTCGACTGCGTGGCCACCGCGCCAACCCCGGCGAGAGCCCATGGCACGACTGGCCCGACCTGGAAGTAGTGCGACTGCACCGCAACACCGAACTCGCCGGTCGTTTTGTCGCGCGCGACTATCGAATACGTCATGCGTCGGTATGGTAGGTCAGGCGTGGACCTCGGCCGGTTCACGCCCGGCGGTCGCGTCTTCCGCCCCGGCCTGGCCCGCCAGCTTGCGATTTCTGGCGATGTGGCGGGCGATGTATGCGGCGTCACGACCAACTCCGGGCAACACATCGGAGACCGCTGCATATAGGTGCTCCATGCCGACGAAGTAGAGTCCCGGCTCCGACGCCGCCACGCCGCGGTACTGGATGGGCTTGCCATCTGGCCCGAACGCGTCCGGAAGACGAATCCATTCGAAGTCTGATCTGAAGCCCGTGCACCAGATGACGTTGGCAACGTCCAGGGCGCGTCCATCAGCGAGCGCCGGCCTACCCTCCCGCGCTCCTGTGACCCTGGCCACCCGCTCGATGCCGGCGCCCTCCAGGTCTTTGAGCTTCACCCTTATGAGCGGTGCGCCTTTCATCTTCGGCAGCACATTGCGACCCACCGGCGTGTCCACGGTCAGCACGTGCGTGCCCAGAAATTTGATCAACGGGAGCACGAGTGCCGCGGCAGCGGCGCCATGGCGCACCGGCAGCTGACCTGCCGGAGTGCCCGAGAGGAGGACGTTGTGCGCGTGCCGGATGTCGTACGCGATTTCCGCCCCGGAGTTGCCCGCGCCGACGACGAGAACAGGCCCATCACGCAATTGCGAGGGGCTCTTGTACGCGATCGAATGCAGCTGGACAATCGCTGGATCGAGCTGCGAGGCGAAGTCGGGGATCTTCGGCGTGTGGCACGCCCCGGTCGCGATCACCACGTTGGCCGCGCGCAACATGCCTGCGCTCGAAGCAACTTCGAACTGGTCCCCGTCTCGCGACACGGAATCGACTTTGATTCCGCCACGCACCGGGAGCTCGAACCGCGCCGCGTACGCCGCCATGTAGTCGGCGACCTCGTCCTTGGTCGGGAACGAAAGGCTTGGCGCTGGGAAGCGCATCCCCGGCAGACCGTTGTACTTGGCGGGGGTGAAGACCCGCAGGGAGTCCCAACGCACACGCCATGAGTCGCCGAGTCGTGTGCTTGCGTCGAGGATCACGAATGATTGGCCGGAACGCGCGAGGTGATACCCAACCGCCAGTCCAGCTTGTCCGGCGCCGACGATGATCGTTTCGAAGTGTCTGTCCATCGCTTCCCTCCTCGAAGTTGTTGGCAATGACGCTAGGCGCGCGAGGGAGAGAACGCATCCGACAAACGATCCAATTTGGCCTGTGACCGAATGGGTAGTTCTATGTAGTCCTGGTGCGCAGGCCGTGCTCGTACGCGTAAGCGGTGGCCGCCGCTCGTGTTGACAGGCCGAGCTTGGTGAAGATATTGCTCACATGACGCGCCACCGTCTTCTCGCTGATGAACAGGTCCGCTGCGATTGCGCGGTTGGTCTTGCCGGCGGAGAGCAGGCGCAGAACCTCGACTTCGCGTGACGAGAGGCCGCCTCGCGAGGTTGATGTCTCGCCAGACAGCTCGTGAACACGCGTCAGGTCTGCAGCGCCAAGTTTCCGGAACGTCGCGCGAGCGGCGTCGAGCTCCATGGCGGCCGCGTCGCGGTCGCCCATCGCGCGGCAAGCCATCCCGATCAAGAGGCGGGTCCTCGCCCCCTCGTATGGGGCGTCGAGCTCACGCCACAGGCCGGCGGCGGAGCGCAGCGATTCGAGCGCCAGGCGCGTGTCCCCAAGCGCCAGCAGGACGGCACCACTGGCATGCGCCGCGACCGCGTCTGGATAGGGCGCCCTCAGCGCCTTCGCAGCCGCCTCCAGCGCCGCAGCTCCCTCGCGCGCCGCCTCGAGGTCGCGCCCCGCGATCATGATGTCGACGTAGGCAGGCAGGATCGCGCATGCCTGACCCGGCTGCCTGATCTCGTCCCGCTCGCGCCGGATCGCGGCGGCTGCAGCGTCGACGTCGCCTTCGGCGAGCCGCATCAGCGCCATCCCCGGCTGGGGCGACCGGCCGGCGCTGCTCGCCTGCCGGAAAGCGGCTTCGGCCCTGGCAAAGTCGCCGCGAAGGCGGTGGAGCTCGCCCAGCTGGTAGTAGGCGTCGCCGGCGGCCGGCTGCAGGCGCGGTGTCGACAGCCGCGCGCATGCCCGGTCTGCCTCCACCAGCGCTTCCGACCATGCCCCGTTGAGCTGCTTGAGCTGCGCCCGGAAGACGCTGCAGGCGCCTCGAAACTCCACGAGGCCGGGTTGGGATTGGCACCATTCGTCGAGGGCTTCGGTCCACTCGCGCGCCCGCCTCAGATCGAAGATGGCGCGGCACCCATCGATGACGGAGCAGTAGATGATCCCGGCCAGCACCGGCGAGATCTCGCCCGAGGTCACCGCGACCATGTTCTCGTCAAACAGGGCGATGCCGCCCTGGACGTCGCCGAGCATGATCAATGACTGGCCACGGCCAAGACGTCCCATCGCCGAAAGGTCCGGGTCTGCGTAGCGCGCCGCGATGTGAAGCACCTGGTGGAACATCTCGCTTGCTTCTTCGACGTTGCCCTGCCTCAGCGTCTGAAGCGCCGCGGGGACCATCAGGTAGCCGAGCTCGACACAGTCGCGCTGACCGTCATCGAGCAGCCGCCTGCACCGCGCGAGCCAGCCGCCAGCCTTCGCCAGCTCCCCGCGGTTGATCAGGCTCATGATCAGCTGCACCGCGCAGCGGACGGCGGGCTCCACCTCGTTTTGCTTGAGGTAGGCGTTGTGTGCCCGCTGCAAGAGCGCGGCCGCCTCTTCGTCCTGACCCTGAAGCTGGGCCGCTGTTGCCAGCCGCACCACGTCTTCAGGTCCCAGCGGCGTTTCAGCATCAGCGGCGCGCAGCCGCGAACGCGCTTCACCCCAGTTCTGGTTGTCGTATGCGGCGCGGCCGAGTGATAGGTCAGCCAGGATCAAAGTCGAGACTCCGTCTAGGGTTCGTACCGGAGCTCGCGAGGTTTGGAGGCCTGCCAGCGCTCGATCCAGGTGCCCTGCAGCTCAAGCTGCCGGGGTCCTGCCGCCAGCGTCCGGACCGCTGTTTCGACCCTTGCGGTGAACTCGCGTGACCCTTCGGACCGCTGGGGCGTCATGGGTCGGCCGATCCTCACTCGGACCGGTCCGGGCAGCGGGATCTTCTGATGACGCGGCATGACCTGGAAGGCTCCCTGGATGTGCATCGGCACCACGGGAGTGCCCGTCTCCTTCGCCAGGTGACCAACGCCCGGCCGGAATTCCTGGATCCGGCCGTCAGGTGAGCGGCTGCCCTCCGGAAAAAGCACCAGGTTCCATCCCGATTTCAGCAGCTGACTCGAGCTATGCAGCTGAGCCTGCGCCCCGCCGGTGCGCGAGAACGGAAACGTGTTGAGGAACAGGCTGACGATGTTGCCCAGGATTGGGTGCTTGAACCAGTAGTCGGCTGCGGCCGCGACGACGGTGCGGTCTCGCGCCTTGTCCGTCAACGAGTGGAGGATCAGCGAGGTGTCGGCGTGGCTCGAATGGTTGGCGGCGAAGATCACGGGCCGCTTGAGCTCTCTCACCCACTCCCGGCCCTCGACTTTCGGGTGGGTCATGACCTCCGTGAACGGAATGAGCAGGACATGCTGGATCAGGTAGCGGATCGATCGCACGGGTTCAACTCGCGCCCACCCAAGATCGCTGGCCGGTGACGGCACCGCGGCGCCTTGCTCAGGCCAGGTGTGCGGCCGTGGCGAGTCCCAATGCCACGCGCGACGCATCCTCATCACATCGTTGAACGCGCCACCGGCCATCCCGGCGAGCCTGGTCAGCGGAGGTTCCGAGTACCAGGCCATTCAGCGAATCCTGCCGTTGACCTTGGTCACGGCAGCTTTCGCATCAGTCGCGTTGTTGAAGGCGACCTCCGCCACCTCGAAAGTCTTGTTCTCCCATACGGCGACGTAGACGCTCGCGCCGGCGACATCAATCGAAAGCACGATCGAGTTGTCGCCGAGGCCGGTCGCGCTGCCTTGGGCGGCAGTTCCGCCGGCCGCCTTCAGGTTCGCGAGGTCGTCGTCGCTGAGGTGGAAGTCCTTCGACGTCGTCTTGAAGCTGGCCGATGCGGATGTCGAGTCCTTGAACCGGATTGCGTAAACGTAGGCGACCTTCCCCGAAGGCGTGCCGGCCGCGAACTGGCCGCAATCAGACGAGCTCGCCGCATACACGGCGATGTAACTGTCGTTTGCGCCCGAGGCTTTCAGATCGTCCCAGGTGGTCTTGTCGCTCTGATACTGGTCGGGGGACTTCGTCTGCTCCTGCTTCAGATAGCTGTCGTAGGAACCGCTTTCGGGGCATTTCTGCAGGCCGGGGAAGTCGGATGAGCTCTCGGCGACGCCTTGCGCCGACTGCGGGCCCAGCACGCCGGGAAGGCTTGGCCCTGACCCGCCTCCGCATGCGGCCAGCACAATCGCGCAAAACAAAATGATGAGGCGTGTCATCTACTCGACATCACACAACATGATCGGCGGCGTCCGCAGGTGCGTCACGCTTGGGTAACGGCCGACGGTCTGCTCCGCCATCTCGAACGCATCCTCCAGTGTGGTCGCGCACTTGAAGCCGAGGCGGTGCACAACGTCGCGGTCGGCCCCGACGAAGATGATGTCGCCCGCGTGCTCCATCGCATGCGCGGCCCAGATCCACGCATAGTGCGGGTGGATGCCGTGATACGCGTGTGACTTGCGGTAGAGCTGGCGGAACCACGGGTCTTCGGCGAAGCGCACCTCGTACTTCTCTTCGATCTCGATCGGATCTTTGGTGTCGGCCAGCACCTCGTCGTAATAGTCGATGTAGCTAGGGTGCTGCACAGCATCGAACTCGTAGCGACATGGGTGCGTGAGGATCAGCACGCCGCCCTTCCTCAGGACCGGCTTGTTGCGGTAGAAGTTGAAGAGATAGCCGAGCCCCATGCACACGACGAGGATTGGGTTCATGGGCGCGTTGATGTTGTACGGGCCGAGGTAGGGGACGCCCAAGGTGACGATGTCGGTCTGGCCTTCGACCTGCACGTTGATCTGTTTGCGGACCGCCTCGAGCGTTTTGTCGTGGACGGCGTCCACCTGCCCCGCGTGCACGGCGGTCATCCCGTAGGGCGAGCGCAACGCGTGAAAGACGTTGCGTTTGAAGGCAGGCGGCATGATGTCGGTCATCTGCTTGGTGGCCAGGAACATCGCCTGGTCCTGCGCCGTCCAGTCCGTTTCGCGCTTCTGCATGAAGTTGGCGACCGCGGGGAAGGCGTGGTTGTTGACCGTGGTCTCGATGTGGAACACGCGCACGGTGTCTTCGATTAGCTGTCCCTGCCGGATGCACGAGTGATGCAGCGCCGAGTCCGGCGGGTTCATGTACGAACGCGAAGCGAGCAGCGTCTTCGCGTTGTGGTGGGCGCGGATGCTGCGGAAAGACGCGAGACCGGTCGACATCGACTTGTGGCCGCCGTCCATCGGAACCAGAGTCAGGTTTACGTAGATCACAAGATCCGATTCCGCCGCGCGCCGGTTGAGCGTGACCTCTTCCCCCTGCGCGGTCTTGCCGACATAGACGTTGTTGTCCGGATCTTCGCCGTCGTGTTGATACAAACGGTCGGGATGAAACGTGGCAAAGATCCGCTCGCCGACGATATGCCGGAGCTCGTCTTCTGTCATCCGGCGGTGCAGACCCAGCGCCGCGATGATGTGGAGATCGTCGATCCCGGCTTCTGCGGCCATGTCGATGACCTCTTCCATCACGAGCTGGCGCACGTCCGGCGCGGCCATCGGCGGCAGTGGCAGAGAGAGGTCGTCAAAGGCGATCGTGAGCTTCATGCCACGCCGGAGCAGAGACTTGAGCGGATCGTCCTCCAGCGGCTTGGCGATCGCGCGCTTGATGGCGCGCTCGGGATGCGCGATCGGTTCGAGCGGGTCGGGCGGATAGATGATGCGCGCGCCGAGCGGCATCTTCTCCAGCCGGACGCCTTCACCGAAGTGGAAGAGCACCGGCGGCGTGTTTCGATCGACCTCGATCACGGCACCAGGTCGGGGCATCAGGCCCTCAATCGTCGCAGATCAAACGCGACCTTCACGGCGCCTAACCTTCCCGCGCTCATCGCGTAGGCGATCGCGTCTCGGTACTCACCGAGCCCGAACAGTGGGCCCGTGAGGTCCTCCAGGTGCATCTCCGGCGCGGCCTCGAGCGCGAGGTCGAACGTCTTTCTGCCCTTTCGCTTGGGCTCTGCCCCGTAGGCGTACGCACCCGTCACCGTGAGCTCCCGCTGCCAGATCGGGGCCCAATCGACCTTCTCCTCGCCCGGCATCCCAACCGCAACGACAGTTCCGCCCTCGCGCGTGAACCGCACCGCGTCGTTCAAGCTGTCGGCGCGCCCGACGCACTCGAACGTGACGTCCGCGCCGCCGAGGAGCAGCGGGCGATTCATCCCTTCAAGGCGGCGCGCCGCGGTCGCAAACCGGATCCGCTGAAACACGTCTGCCGGCTTGACCACCTGATCCGCGCCCAGCTTGCGCGCGAGATCGGCCTGCGTCGGATGCTTGGCGATCGCGATCAGTCGCTTCGGCGGGGTGAAGAGCTTGACGGCTGCGACTGTGAGCAGGCCGATCGTGCCCGAACCCGACACGACAACGATGTCATCTTTCGTCGCGCCCCCTCGCAAGGCGGCGTGAACGCAGCACGCCAAGGGCTCGATGAGGACGGCCGCCTCGTCAGAGAGAGTCTCCGGCACCGGATGGACCTGGCTCGGGTGGGCGACCAGGATCTCTCCCCACCCGCCGCCCGTGTCGGCGCAGTAACCAGTCTGCAGACCGACCTCGATCGGGCCCTCGGTCACGTTGTAGCAGAGCCCTGGCCGGCCCTCGGCGCAGCGGGGGCACGGCGGGTCGACGCCGCGCACGATGCAGCCCAACGCCGGCTCGATCACGACGCGCGTCCCGTCATCGAGAGCCCCTACGACCTCGTGGCCCGGCACAAATGGATAGCTGGTCAGCGGATCGAGGTAAAGCGAAACATGCCCGCCGATCGCCGCGAGGTCAGAGCCGCAGATGCCGCTGACGTTCGGCATCACGCGGACCCAGTCGGCCGCCGGGAGCTCGGGCTCCGGCACGTCGCCGAGCTTGAGCATGGACAGAGCGCTCGTGGCGATATCGGGCCGTCCGCCCGCCGCTTTGACCACGGCAAAGGCTGGAATCGACCTCACGTATTGGATCGCTAGCGTCGGACCGCCTCCCGGTACTCCGGCGAGCGAGGGTCCGGCATCGGGAGGCGCCAGTTGCCCGGCGCCATTCGCCAACGCTCGACCCGCCACCCACGCTGCCCGGCCATCTGCGAGAGCCGCGCGTCCGGATTGACCGCGACCGGCGTGCCGACCATCTCCAGCATCGGCAGGTCGGACAGCGAGTCCGCGTAGGCAAAGCTCTCCGCGAGAACGACGCCGTTGCGCTCGGCGTACTCCTGGAGAAGCGCACCGCGCGCTTCGCCCGCGGGCGGCGGCGACTGCAGGTCGCCCGTCAGGCGACCGTCCTCCACCAAAAGGTGCGCACAATCGACCTCGACGTCGAGCAGCTCCGCCAGCGGCTCGACCACGACGTCCAGCGCCCCGGTCAGGAGCAAAACGCGGTGCCCGGCGCGCTTGTGCTCCCGGATTCGCCGCATGCCCTCGGGATAGATGCGGCGCAACGTAACGGCGTCGAGCGCCTCTCGACCGAGCCGCTGCATCACCTCCGGGTCGAGCCCGTCGTACTCGCGATAGAAGCTGCGCTGGAATTCCGCGCGCGAGCGGCGCTCCAGAAACAGCCAGCGCGGGCCTTTCCGAAGCATGTCCGCCATGAACGCCGGCCAGTCCTCGAGCGGCTGTGCCCGCAGGCGCATCCACAGGAAGTACTCCACGACATTGGTCTCGACAAGCGTCCCGTCGACGTCGAATACCGCCAGCACGTCCGAGCGCCCCGTGCGCCGATCGATGGCTGCCCGCACCGAGCTCGATTCGGGTTTCGGCGCGGTGCTCCCGCTCGGCTGTCTGCCCTTACGCGCCATCGTCTCGGCCCGAGACATGCGCACGACGGTCGGGAAGTGCACGTCCTGGAAGTAATGCGACCAGTCGTAGAGGGCCGGATCGAATGGAAACGTCTTGCGTTCGGCGGCTGGGACCTTCTCCCAGAGCTCGGTCACGTGGCGCGTGTCGAAGATGGAGTCGACCTCGGTGTACACGCCGTAGAGCTGAATGAGATTTATGCCTCGATCCAGGCGATCGCGTTCCGCCGTCAGGTCGTCCGAGACCTTGGTCACGTTTGCGCCGAGGGGCAGCCGCTCGACGACCCATTGGGCGGCGTCGACCACACGCAGTGCGGTGCGGGCGCGCGCCTCGAGCTCCTGCCGCGTCGGGTACGTCCACGACGGCGTGCCGATGGCCTGGCCGTAGCGGTCGCGCAGCGGGTGCTCGGTGAAATATCGGTCCGCCTCGCCGACGATGCGCCTGAAGCGCAGCGGATTGCGAGTGCCGGACGCGGCGTGATAGACACGAGGTTTGTCGTCAGGCGGAGGATTGGCGGCAACTGCCAGAACCGTGTTCACGACAAAGTCCGCCGGGATGATGTCGAGCAGAGAGTCCGGCAACCCGGAGAAGTCGCGCAGGATGCCGCGGCCGAACGCAAGGATCAGCGGCTCCGCCATGCGAAAGCCCTCGAGCCAACCACCGAACGGCTCATCCAGCGCGCTCTCGATGATGGACGGCCGGACGATGGAGAGAGGGATGTCGCCGTGCAGCTCAACCACCGCGTGCTCAGCCATCGCCTTGGTGAAGGAGTAGATGTCCGAGAAGCCCATCGCGTTGGCGTGCACACGACCGCGCTCGACGAGACGGTCCTTGACCCACCGATCCCGCAGGCGCTCGGTCGTGCGCGCCGTCGCGGGCGTGCCCGCGGGGCCCATCTTGGAGCGCGCCTCGCGGCGCAAGCGCTTCAGGATTTCGGGCCGCCTGGACTCTTCTTCCACGGGCCCTCGCAGATTCGTCAGGACTTCAGCCTCGTGGCGCCAGTTGAGGCCCGGGTCGAGCGGCGCCTCTTCTCGCACGACGCCGCGCAGCATGCCCCCGACGAAAGCGGTGGAGATGTGGACGAGGTGCGGCCGCGCACCGCTTGCCCGCAATGCCTCGACCAGCCGCGCCGCGCCGCGCAGGTTGGTCTGCGCGGACAGATCGGCCGGGTTGTCGAATTCCACGGCCGCCGCCGAATGGATGACGACGTCGCATGCTCGCAGCTGCTCGCGGCCTTCATCGTTGAGACCAAGCCCGTCGCGACCAAGATCGATCTCGACCACGCCAAGCTTTGCGGCCGCGAGCTTGGCGAAACGCTCCTCACCGAGCTCTTCCTTCAGACGTTTGAAAGCGGGGCTCGACAGCACCTCGCGCTCGAGGCGCTCGAACGCGGGGCGGCGAGCGCTGGAACGAATCGCTAGGTTGATGCGCCCGACATCGGGAATCGAGCGAAGGCACTTCTCGACAATCGACTTGCCGAGGAAGCCTGTGCTGCCGGTGACCAGGAGGGTCTTGCCCTTCAGGGCCTCGGCGATCACCGAGTCAGTTTAGAGGCGCGGCCGAAAAGCCCTCGACGAGAGATTCGGGGATCCAGGTGGCCCAGATCCGGGTGAAGCGACGAGCAGCGCAGCGCGCGCGTCGCGCATGCGTAAGCGAGCAGCGCAGGAGCTGAACCCGGAGATGGGCCGCATGGGCGCCGAAGATCCGTCGACGCTTTTCGGCCGGGCCTCTAGAGAGTGAGCACTCCAACACTTCGTCGGGGTACTCCCACGACGTCCGATCCCGAAGCGCCTATCCAGCCGAGGTCTGACCGCGCGCTGGCCCAAAACCAGTAGGTCTGGCCGTGCAGACCCTGGAAGGTCGCCGAGCCGCTGCCGCGCGAGCTCGTCCAGGCTGTTCGCCTTCCGTCTTGAGTGACCACATAGACGGTGAAGCTCATCGTGCCGGGGCTGCTCCACGACACGTCGATCAACGTGGGGTTTTCCACCTTGGGGAGCGCGGTCATGGTCACGTTCGGCAGCTGCACCGGAGCAAAGCGCGGAGACCCGGACAACCACAGGTCACCGGCGTCACGCGCATACGGATCCGACCCAGGTCCGGACCAGCCGTACGGGTCGACCGGGCCACCACCGTTCATGCGGTAGACGCCGAAGTGGAGGTGCGGTCCTGTAGCGGTGCCGGTCATCCCAGAGGTGCCGATGACCTGGCCGCGCGCGACGTACTGACCCTTCGCCACGTCAATCCGCGAGAGGTGGCCGTAAAAGGTGAGCAGGCCGTTGCCGTGATCGATCTCGATGGTCTGCCCGCTGAGGCACGTGTGGCAGCCGGGAACCAGCCAGTTGGCCAGGATGACCCGACCGGGCGCGGCCGCCGCGATCGGTTCATAAAACAGGCCGTAGTCGTAGCCGTCGTGACCCGAGTAGTAGAGGTAGTCGTGGCCGCCGGGCGTCTGCGCGTAGCCGGCGTCGAAGCCTGGGTCCGGCCCGCCGACGTTGGAAGAGGCGACGGTGCCGTCGTAGCGGCAGATGTGGCCGCTGACGTTGTAGTTCGGGCCGCAGTGGTCGAAGATCGAGGTGATGTAGTGCGGGCCCATGAAGGGCAGGGTCATGAACGCGCCGGGCGAAGCAGGCTGACCGATACTGCCCAAGCCGTCCTCGATCGGGCCGTAGCTCATCTGGCTGGGATACGACCAGCGGGAGTACTTGATCGGCTGGTTGCCTGGAGGCAAGGCGGAGTGTGCCTGCGCCGGGAGCGCGGACAAGAGGAAGCAGCCCAGGGTGAGGATCAGAACGAAAACCCGCATTGCCTTTGAAACGAGATAGTTCACGGTAGGGTTGCTCGCCTACGGGCTGCCTGAGATTTGGTTAAGTTTCGCAAATGGCCGGTTCTGGGGCAACACAAATCCCTGTTTTGAGCCAGGGGCGGGCCGCGGTATACGAAGAGCCAACCGGTCCAGCTGGGATTCGCGTTCGCGAGCTGCCGCGGACCGAGCCGCCCAGGGGGTCGGTCTCGGTCGCGATTCGAGCCGCTTCGATCAACCACCTGGACCTGTTCCTGGCGCAGGGCCTGCAGCGGGTTTCGCCGCCCCGCGTCATCGCCGCCGACGGGGCCGGGGTCATTAGCGCGTCAGGCGATCCGGCCTGGAAGCCGGGCGACGAGGTCGTGATCTATCCGGTCGTCTGCGACTGGGTGTGCGAATGGTGCAGGTCGGGTCAGAACGTGAGGTGCCCCCACTTCGGCGTGGTGGGCGAGCACACGGACGGTACCGCCTGCGAGGTGTTCCAGATCGATGCCCGCAACGTGTTTCGCAAACCGAAGGCTCTGTCCTGGGAAGAAGCCGGCGCGTTTCCGCTCACCTTCCTCACCGCGTGGCGAATGCTCACGACGCGCGCCCGGTTGCAAGCGGGCGAAAAGGTCTTGATCGTCGGCGCCGGCGGAGGGGTGGCGGTTGCTGCGGCCGCCATCGCGAAGCACCTGGGCGCGAAAGTGTTCGTGACCAGCCGTTCCGAGGCCAAGCGAAGACGAGCGCTCGAGCTCGGCGCCGAGGCAGCCTTCGAGTCGACCGACTTCAGCAAAGCGGTCCGTGATGCAACGGACGGCGGGGCTGATGTCGTCGTCGAGCACGTCGGACCCGCGACGCTGTCGGAATCGATGCGCTCGGTTGTTATGGGCGGTCGCATCGTGACGTGTGGTTCGACCACAGGCGTGAAAGCGGAGATCACCATGCCCCGACTTTTCTGGGGCCAGCTCGACCTGCTTGGCTCGACGATGGGCAACGCCAGCGAGTTCGAGGCTGTGTTGGAAGCGATCGATCGGGGACTGCGCCCCGTCGTCGATCGCGTCTATCCGCTGGCGGATGTCCAGGCGGCGCTCAGCCGGCTGGAAGCGGCCGAGCAGTTCGGAAAAGTCGTTCTGTCGGTATCGGCGTGATGGGAGGTGGAGCGATGCGTGGATTCAAAGCGTTTCTGCTGCGCGGCAACGTCGTCGACCTGGCGATCGCCGTCGTCGTCGGCGTGGCGTTCACCGCGGTTGTGACCGGCTTCGTCAAAGACCTCGTTACGCCGTTGATCGCGGCCCTGGGCGGCGAGCCTGACTTCTCGTCTCTGCACTTCACCATCAATCGCAGCAAGTTCCTGTACGGCGATTTCATCAACGTCGTGCTTGCGTTCGTGATCGTCGCCGCGGTTCTCTACTTCCTCGTGGTCGTGCCTTACACGGCCCTGATTCAGCGATCGCGCACTGAGCCGCCACCCGATCCAACCACGAAGAAATGCACCGAGTGCCTGAGCGATATCCCCAAGGACGCGCGGCGCTGCGCGTTTTGTACGTCTCCGCAGGTGGCCTAGCGCTCCCACCTCGCACGAAAAAGACCCAGACGCGATCAGAACGGGGGATCGTTTTCTGGATCCCGACGTTACGACTTATGCCCCGGCACCGCCCAGATTTTTGAGGCCGTTTCATGGCTCAACGTGACCTCCCGCTCAGCCACCTCGACGCGAAGCGTCTTGCCGACATCGTCGGACTCGCTCACGGTGATCTCACGGCCTGGCGTGAGGTCGCGCTGGCTGAGGTAGGCGAGCAGGAGCGGCGCCTCGCGCTCCGCCACCTCAGATACGCGCGTGATCGTCGCGCGGTCGCCCGCGGCGAGCGACGAGACCCTCGCCTCACGGGGCGATGCCTCAGAGTAGCCCGGGATCGGGTTGCCATGGGGGCAGGTCGCCGGCCGGCCGAGCACCTCGTACAGGCGTTGCTCGACCACGTCCGAGACCGCGTGCTCGAGGCGAGCCGCTTCGGCGTCGGCTGTCACCCAATCGAGGCCGAGGCCGTCGGTGAGCCAGCGCTCCATGATGCGATGGCGGCGGACGATCGACTCGGCCGCCCGCATCCCCTCCGCGGTCAGCTCGACCTCCTTCCGCCCGTTCATGCGAACAAGTCCGTCCCGGGTCATCCGGCGCAACCCAACCGCCACCGTGGGCCGGCTCACTCCGAGCCAGTCCGCGAGCCGCGCGCTGCGCAGCGGCTCCTTCTCCGCCCACATGTAGTAGATCGCTTCGAGGTAGCGCGAGACGACCTCGGAAGGCTCCCGCACCCCATTGTTAGACTGGTCTAACTGCATTTGTTATGTGTACTAATCACTTAAGACAACTATGAACCAAGCCGCCGCCGTTGGACTCGGCGCCATCGCCGGGGCGACAATTTTTCTGGGCCTCCCGGTCGCTCGGATGCACGGGTTGCCGAAGGCCGTCCAGGGCTTTCTCAACGCGTTTGCGACCGGAATCCTGGTCTTCCTCCTCTGGGACATCCTGGCCCATGCCAGCGGTCCAGTCGAGGCCTCGATCGCGCAGGCAAACCGCGGACCCTTCGCGGCGATGGCGCTCATCTTCGCCGTCGGCATCGCGGCTGGGCTCCTCGGTCTGCTCTATTTCAACCGCAGCCTGTTCGGCCACCTCCGGCACGGGGCGGCACCACCCCCTCCCCGCTCCCTGGCGCTGGCCATCGCCACCGGGCTGGGCCTGCACAACCTCTCCGAGGGCCTTGCCATCGGCCAGGCCGCGCACGTCGGCGCCCTTGCATTCACAGGTGTGCTGGCGGTCGGTTTCGCCCTGCACAACATCACCGAAGGCTTCGGGATCGCCGCGCCGATGACGACCGACACCAAGAAGGCGTCGTGGGGGTTCCTGGGGCTTACCGGGCTGATCGGGGGCGGACCGACTTTCATCGGCACGTGGATCGGTTACCTGGCCAGCTCTACCTACTTCTCCGTCGCGTTCCTGGCGGTCGCGGCTGGGGCGCTGCTGTATGTGCTCAACGAGCTCTTCAGCCTCGGCCGCAAGATCAGCACCCCCACGTCTTTCGCGTGGGGCCTTCTGACGGGGTTTCTTACGGCCTACGCGACCGATCTCTTCCTCACCGTCGCGACCGGAGCCTAGCTCGCTACGAACTCGTCACCCTCTTCCGGATCCCAGTCCTGCCAGTCCGGGTAACGCCACATGAAAAGGCGCTCCTGGACCTCGAATAGGCTGTCTAGAGTGTCCTGGACCTGGCCGCTGTCGCGCAGGGGCTCGCGGACGTGATTCGGCATCGTCGCCACGACCTGGCGGAGCTGGGTCCGAACGCGCTTGGGCACCGTCTTGACGCCATCCCGGTTCATCTCCTCGAGCCGCCACAGAGCCTTGTCGGTGGCCTCGAGCATGCGCTGGAAGGCGTAGCGGCGCCGGTTGGCCCGCCGAAGCGACGAAATCTGGTGTTCGATGCTGTTGCTCGTGGTGTCGATCATGGTCAGCTACCTTTTCAAGCTTACCGGCTGGTAGGAGCCGCTTGAGGGAGCTGCTCGAGAGCCTCGAACAGCTGTTCAAGCCTGTCGACGGCTGGGGCGAGTTCCGCAAAGGCGCCAGGCCCGCCGCCGTGACTTTCATTCTCTACCGCCAGGCAGATCGATGGATGGTGCCGTTCGTACGACGCCGGGCCGACATGAGAGACCACCCGGGGCAGGTCGCCCTGCCCGGCGGGGGCGTCAAGCCCGGCGAGTCTGCCTGGGAGGCGGCGCAGCGCGAGGTCGCGGAGGAAATCGGGGTTCCGGTCGGCCGCATGGTGCCGCTCGGCGCGGGCGACCCGATTTACGCCGCGGTGACGAACTTCTCAGTCGTGCCGTTCGTGGCCTACCTGCCCGGCCCGGTGGAATCGTTCGTCCATGACGAGCGTGAGCTCGAAGGCGTGCTGGCCATCCCGCTGGATCGCCTCCTCGACGACAGCGCCTGGCTCGAATCGGATTCTCCGTGGCGCTTTCGCTACCTCGCCCACGAGGAGAGCGTGGTGTGGGGTCTGACCGAGCGCATCGTCTACGGTCTCGCGCCGAAGCTCAGGCAAGCGCTCGCCGCAGATCGAAGCTCGGATCAGCCAGCTGTGGAGCGGTGACGTCTTTGCGCGCTTCCATCAGACGGCGCGCCCGCGCCACCGTGTGATGGTCATTGAAACCGGCCACCGCAATGATGTGGCCTGACCGCATGTAGAAGACCGTGAACGGCGGCTCGCCGAACGTGCCTCGCGCGATCGTTTCGTCCCACGGCAGGCCGGCGCCGGCGTACTGCAGGTTGATGTCGTACTGGTCCGACCAGAACCAGGGCACCTCGCTGTACGGATCGGCCGCGCCGGCCATCGCGCGGCCGACCGCGAAGCCCTGGCGCTGCGCCGTCTGAAAGTGCTCGACACGAATTTGGGTCTCGTAGAGGGGGCTGAAAAACCGCGTCACGTCGCCGGCGCCGAAAACGTCCGGCGCCGACGTGCGGCCGACGTCGTCGACGACGATTCCGCGATCGACGTGCAGCCCAGCCCGTTCAGCGAGCGCCGTCCTGGGAACAGAGCCGATCGCGACGAGATCCGCGGTTTCGGGCGAATCGACCTCGAGCCGGAGATCGACGCCGTGGTTGCGGTGGACTTGCGCGATGTAGGCCCCGGCGGCCGGGCCGAGCACGCGCAGCAGCGGCTGGGCGAGCGCCTCATGAACGCGCACGTCGCAGCCCCTCTGGCGAGCGACCGCGGCGACCTCGCATCCGATGAAGCCCGCGCCGATGATGTCGATCGCCCCGCCTCGACCCAACAGCCTGCTCAGCCTGTCCGCGTCCGGAAGCTCGCGCAGATACGTCGCATCATCGAACCCGGGAAGCATTCGCGCGTCCGATCCGGTCGCGATGCAAAGGCGGTCCCAATCCACTGCCTTGCCGCTCTCGAGGAGGAGGGATCGACGCTCGATGCCCAGCTCCACGACACGCTCGCCGAGCATCAGCTCGACCTGGAGCTCCCGATACTGCTCCGCCGGCCGCAGCGGCAGCCGGTTGCGGGGAACGGTGCCCGACAAATAACCCTTGCTCAGGTGTGGCCGCTCGTAAGGAAGCTCTCGCTCCGCCCCGACCAACGCGATCTCGCCGTCAAAGCCCGCGTCGCGAAGCCCGGCCGCGACCGCGTCGCCGGCCGGGCCGGCGCCGATGATTACTGCTTTCGTTCTAGCTCGCGCAGCGCGCGCAGCGACCAGAACAGGTACCCACCCAGCAGCCCGACAGCGAATCCATAGCCCACGACGAGATAGGTCACCGCACCGCCTCAGGTCTCTGCGCGGGGACGACCTGTATCGGTTCGGCGATCCTCAGCTTTGCATCGAGAAGCGCCTCGATCCGGTACCTGATGGCGATCAGCACCGCGGCGAATACGAGCGTGCACACAAGCGTGAACAGAAAAGTCGCCAGCATCTCGGGCGGAAGCGCGTTGTTCACCACGATCGGGCCTGGGTGCTGGGTCCGCCACCACGTGACGCTGAAGTGCACCACGGGCACGTCGATGAATCCAAAGATGCCGACCACCGCCGCCAGTCTCGCGCCCTGACGCCCTGGCTCCGCCAGCCGCCGCACAAGGAGGTACCCGGCGTAGATGATCCACAGGACCAGAGTCGAGGTGAGGCGAGCGTCCCATGTCCAGAACGTGTTCCAGATGGGCTTCGCCCACAGCATCCCCATCACGAGGGTGACGGTCGTGAACAGGAGTCCGATGAGCGCGCCCGATCGCGCGAAACGATCCGCGATGACACTTTCATTGCGCAGGTAGACGATCCCGCCCACCAGCACCACGGCGAAGCATCCGTACGCCGCGATGGCCGAGCTGACGTGCAGGTAGAAGATCCGCTGCACGGGACCCTGCAGCGCATCGTCCGGCGCGTAAAGGAAGATCGCGCCGGCGGCGAGCAGCATGAGCGCGACGCCGACCGCCGCCGCCTTCTCGTACCTATTCATCGAGCACGAATCGCGCCGCGAGCGAGGTCAGCACGACGAAAAGTATGTCGAAGTCGATGAGCAGGCCGATCGCCTGCTGGTAGTTGCCAGGCAGTCCCATCGCGGACTGCACCGCCACGCCGCCAGCGATAACGAACGGGATCCACAGCGGAAGGGTGAGCAGCGGCAGGAGCAGCTCACGCGCACGAATGCGCGCCACGATCGCCGCGAAGAGGCATCCCAGGGCAGCCATGCCGACGGTCGCGAGCAGCACCGCCGCGATGACATCGGCCGAGAACGGCGTGCCGAAAAAGATCGAAAGCGCGGGCAACATGACCGCCTCGCAGATCACGAGAAGCGCCGACGCAGCCAGGGCCTTGCCCGCAAAGATCGCCACTGGAGAGGCGGGCGTCATCAGCATCGCCTCGAGCGAAGCCTGTTCGCGCTCCGCCGCGAAGGTGCGGCCGAAAGCGACGAGGCCGGCGAACACCAGCGCGAGCCAGAGGATGCCTGGCGCGATAGACGGTGCACTGCGCGAGTCGATCTGAAAGCCGAAATTGCCGATGAGGAGCGCAAGAATGATGAACTGCGCAAGCGCCGGCACGAGCTCGCGTGTGCGCCACTCCGACCTCAGGTCCTTACGCGCGACCGCGAGCGCGACGCGGAACGGGTTCATCGTACGACGCGCAGTCGCGTCGCGGTCCCCACCGAACGGCCGTGACGCAATACCAGGCTGCGCTGGCAGAGCTTGTTCGCGAGCGCATGGTCGTGGGTCGCCAGGACCACGGTCTTGTCGCTTATGACGCGCGTCAGCAGCTCGGCCGCGTCGGGACCCAGGCTGGCATCCGGCTCGTCGAGGATCAGCAGGCGCGGCTCGTGAAGGATTGCCCGTCCGATCGCCAGGCGCTGCTGCATGCCACGAGAGAGCTGGTCGGCCCGCCGGTGCGCCACAGACGTGAGTCCGACGACATCCAACGCCTCGTCGACGCGCCGGCGATCGACGTCTTGAAGGTCGGAGAAGAACTGGAGGTTTTCGGCTGCCGACAGGGCGGGATAAAGGCCCGGCGCGTGCGCGACGTAGCCGAGGTAGTGGCGGAGCCGGCGACGCTCGCGTACGGCGTCGAGTCCCGCGATGCTGAGCCGGCCGGCGGTCGGCCGCAGCGCGGTGGCCAGAATCCGAAGCAGGGTGGTCTTGCCGGCGCCGTTGTCGCCCAGCACCGCGATGTGCTCGCCGGAATCCAGAACCAGGTCAACCCCCTCCAGCGCCATCTCGGCGCCGAAACGATGGGCCAACCCGTCGCCGATGATGACGCTCATTCAGGGCTCCTCGGCGAAGACGGGGGGAGGGGCGGGTCCGGAGGAGTTTTGAGGAGCGGCCAGAGCACGAAGGGCCCGGACAGGAACAGGAGCAGGGTCGCGACGATGATGGCCATCGCTACGCAGGGAGAGTAACCGGGACGCGGCGCCTTGCCAACTCCGTGACTGGGCTCCTCTCTCCCACGTTCCCCAGCACGACGCCCAGGATGATGACCGCCCCGCCCGCCCAGATCCATGTCACGAGCGGGTTCACAAAGACCCTGAAGGTCGCTGACCCGTCGGGGTTCGTCCCGGCGAGCACCACATAAACGTCGGCTGACAACGTGGTCGAGATGGCAACGTGGGTCAGCGCCTGGCCGCCCAGGCCGGCATAAGTGGCCCGCGACGGCTCCAGCGTGCGGTCGCCGAAGCGCATACCGGCGACGAGCTCAGTGTGATCGAGCAGCTGACGCTGCTCAGAACCTGTGAACGTCAGCGTGTAGCCGGCAACGGTCACCGATTCGCCGGGGGTTAGCGTGACGTCCTTTTCTTGCTGGCCGAAATGGGATGCCGCGACCCCCACCACGGTCACGACGAGCCCGAGGTGCGCGAGGTAGGCGCCATAGTGACGGCGCCTGCGCAGTATCGAGCGAGGCTTTCTCAGGGCGGCTCGGGCGTACTCGGTCACGACCGTCGCGCCCGCGGCGGCGGCCAGTGGAAATGCGACGAGCGCAGGCAGTGATCGCACGCCGCCGATCAACAGTAGGAGCAGGGAGAGCACTGCCGCGGCGGCGGGCCAGCGCAACGCCAAAAGGGTCGGACGTCCAGCGGGGCGCCACGGTAGCAGCGGGCCGGCGGCGAGGAGCGCCAGGATCACGGCCAGCAGCGGTCCCGCGGCGCGCTCGTAGAACGGCGCGCCGGCGACCCGTTGGGCGCCGAGCATTCCCGAGACGAGCGGCAGGACCGTGCCCCACATGACCACAGCCACCACGCCGAGCAGGAGCAAGTTCTGCAGAACGAACGCGCCCTCTCGTGACACTGCGGGCGCAGGGGCACGACCCGCGCCAAGGTTGGACCGGAAGGTCAGCAGAAGCGCCGAGAAGACGACGCACACGAATAGGAACCCGAGGAACCATGGCCCGATCGCGCTGATCGCGAAGGTGTGCACTGACGGCACGACGCCGCTGCGGACGATGAAGGTGCCAAAGACGACGAGCAAGAACGCCACGATCACGAGCCCGAAGTTCCACAAGCGCAGGCGGCCTCTCCTTTCCTGGACCTGCGACGAATGGAGGTAAGCGGTGGTCGCCAGCCACGGCATCAGCGCGACGTTCTCGACCGGGTCCCAGCCCCAGTAGCCGCCCCAACCGAGCACGTGGTAGGCCCACCACATGCCAAGCAGCAGACCCGCCGTCTGCAGGCTCCACGCCAAGAGGGCGAACCGCCGTGTGTGCGTGATCCACGCCGCGTCGACGCGCCCGGCGAGAAGCGCGGCGCCCGCAAAGCTGAACGGGATCGCGAAGGATGCAAACCCCGCGAGGACGACGGGCGGATGGATCAGCATCCCGCCGTCGCGCAGGATCGGATTCAGGCCGAGGCCGTCGGGCGGCGTCACGGACAGCAGATCGAACGGGCTGGCCACGACCGCAAGGACGAAAAGGAAGAAGGTGAGGATCGAGGCCAGGATGCCCGCGGCGTAGGCCGCGACCCGGCCTCCCAATCTGGCGCTGGCGATAAGCGAGGCGCTGCCCAGCAGGCCGAGGATCACGGTCCAGTAGAGCAGCGATCCTTCCTGGCCTCCATAGAACGCGGCCGCGACGAGCGCGATCGGCGTGGATAGATCGGTGTGCTCGGCGACGTACGCAAGCGAGAAGTCGTGCGTGAGCAATGCGATCTCCAGAATCACCGCGCTCAGAAACGCAAACGCCGACCCGGCGTAGAACCCGCGGCGCCCGACCTGGACGAAAGTCGCGTTCTCACGCGCACCCGCCCAGAAGGAGAGCAGCGCCGAGAACCCGCCCATCACCAGGGCCGCGAGAAGCGCGCCTGCGCCCAGGTAGCCGAGCATCATTGCGTGTACGGCTGGGTGGAGAAGCGCGACGGGCATTTGGCGAGAAGCGTCCGCGCATGGAAGACGCCGTCGGCGCCAAGGTTGCCCTCGACGACGACAGTGATCCCTGGCTTGAAGATGTCCGGCAGAGTGCCGGCGTACTCCACGGGCATCGATGCGCTGCCGTCCTTCTCCGTGAACGACACATGCAGCGCGTCGCTCTTTCGCACGTCGTCCTGCACCACGCCCGCCACGCGAACAACGCCTGGCGGTGAACTGGCGCGCAGCTCGGAAACCGTCAGGTAGTACTCAGTCGCACCTCCCGACGCCGAATAGATGAGGTAACCCACGCAGGCCACAACGACCGCCGCCGGCAGGCCCCACCTCAGCACCAGCGTCATTGCGCGATCAGCGCCAGGTAGTGATCGAGAGTGCGCGAGTCGAGCGGCCCAGTGAAGGACGCGACCACCACGCCGTTCCGGTCGATGAAGAATGTCGCCGGCAATCCCGCCACGCCGTATGACTGATACGAGCCGGCGACGATCGGGCCCGCCGGGTAGACGTGGGGATGTCGCGCTTCAAACGCAGCGAAGCCCGATGCCGTGTCCTGGTTGTCAGCCCCGACGTACGCCACATTCGGATTTGCGGATGCGGCGTCGGCCAGCACCTGGCCCTCTTCGATGCACGTCGCACACCATGAAGCCCAGAAGTTCAGAACGACCGGCTTGCCATGCATCTCCCAGACCCGGACCTGGTCACCGGCGGCGGTTTGGATCGCGAGCTTTGGCGCCACCTTGCCGAGCACAGGCGGGTTGGCCAGCGCGGCGTGCTGCAGCCCCCATGCGAGCGACAGCAGCAGTACCGAGCTGAGGATGATCGCAGTCGCCCCGATCACCGCTGATTTGCGGTTCACGTGAATGGAGTCTAATCGAGCCCGTTTGCCGCAGCGATTCGCGCGTACAGCCGTCCGCTCGGTTTGACCGTGCGCTCGAGAGTCTTGCGGTCGACCCCGATCAGCCCGAAATGCGCCGCGTAACCGCGAGCCCATTCGAAGTTGTCCGTGTTGGTCCAGTGGAAGTAACCGCGGACGTCGGCGCCGTCCTGGATCGCGGCGTGCACCTCGCCCAGGGTGTCTTTCAAATACTTCTCGCGCTGGGCGTCATCGGCGGTGGCGATTCCGTTCTCGGTGATATAGATCGGCTTCCCGTACCGGCGGACTTCACTCAGCACCTGACGCATCCAGCGCGGCTCGGAAACCCAGCCCATCTCGGTGGCCTCCCCACCCGGCGGGTTGAAGCGGCGGACGAACTGGTCACGGGGACGGCGCGGGTCAAAGGCGCACAGCTGCCCCCAGTAGTGAGCGATGCCGATGTAGTCACTGGTTGCTTCCACGATCCGCCCCAGCCGGGCCGCCCCGACAGGCCACCGATCCGTCACCAGCTGCGTCGCAGCGGCCGCCAGCCGATCGGCGCGCTTCCGCGACGCCGGCATGAAAAGGAACTTGTGATGAGACAGGCCCACCGGTGCATCGGGCCAGCGCCGCTTGATCGAGTGGTAGGCGAGCTCATGAGCCCGGCGCATGTTGCTCGTCACCCTGTACTGGCCGGGCAGGTCCCCATGACGGCCTGGCGGAAACTCGCCCGTGATCCACCCGTTAGCGCCATAGATGCTTGGTTCGTTGATGGTGCACCAGATCCCGACCAGGTCCCCAAGCTCTTCGACGACCCGGTTCACGAATGGGAGAAACGCCTGAGGCGCGCCGCTGCCCGTCCATCCGCCTTTGCTCACGAACCAGAGCGGGTTCGTGAAGTGGTGAAGCGTGACCATGGGCATGATGCCCTGCGCGCGTAGCTCGCCCAGCACGTCGCGGTAATGGCGCATCTGCCTCGAATCGAACTCTCCCTCCGACGGCTCGATGCGTGACCACTCGATGGAAAGCCGATGCGCGTTCTGGTTCAGCTCGCTCAGCAGCGCGAAGTCTTCGCGATAGCGGTGGTAGTGGTCGGTTGCGACGCCCGAGGTATCGCCGTTTGCGATCCGTCCCGGCTTTTGCTCCCACTCCCACCAGTCGGCGTTGCGGTTGTCGCCCTCGACCTGGTAGGCCGCGCTCGAGGTTCCCCAAAGGAATCCTTTCGGAAATGAACGCGGCACGGGACGCTTACGCGGCGGCGCTGGCCGGCTTGTCGACCTGAGGCGGCGGGATGTAGTGCCAGGCCTTCGGGGTCTCGCCTTCCATCTCGAGCTCCAGCATGCCCGCTTTGCCGACGCCGCTGCGGTGCATCTCCCGCTCGTTCTGCGGGCGCCCGTCGAGCAGGATCCAGGCGGCGTTGAGCGTATCCGCGTGGCTGACCAGCGCCATCGTCTCGCCAGGGTGGTCGCGGGCGAGCCGGCGCACGACCCGAAGCACGCGCTCGCCCATGACCTCGATCGACTCGTCCCCGGGCAGCAGGCCGCGGCTGGCCTTGTGCACCAACCAGAGCGGACGCCGGACCGGGATCTGCCAGAAAGGCACACCCTGCAAGTAGCGCGAGAACTCAGCCTCACGCAGCTCGGAGTCCGCCTCGAGCACAGGGCGCGGAGTCAGCTTCTCGGCGATGATCCGCGCCGTTTCAGCCGCGCGTTCGAGCGGGCTGTGCACGATGCGCGTCACCGCGGCGTGACGCAACCCCTCTCCCACCGCCGCGGCCTGGGCGCGGCCGAGCGCGCTCAAGGGAAAGCCATCAAGGTGTCCGTAAAGCACCCGGTTCGGGTTTTCGACCTCGGCGTGCCGGATCAGGTAGAAGCGCGTGTGAGGTATGACGTTCCGGAGCTTACGGCCGGTAGGCGCCGACCGTCGTGCGGTTCGTCCCCGCCGAGCGGCCCTGGTCGAGAGCCTCGTACGCCTCGCGCATGAGGTTCCCCGTGTACTCGCGGCGGTTCACGAGGCCGGCCTCGTCCTTCGGTCGGTAGCCGGGCTCGATCGTCGCCGCGCCGCAGCTGACGGTGATCCGCTTCCATGCGCCGCTGGTGCCGAAATCGTGGGAGGCGACGGAGCGGCGGATCTTGTCCGCGGCCAGCGCGGCGCCCTGCTCGTCGGTTTCCGGCAGGACGATCGCAAAATGCGGAGGTCCGTCCGCGTCCAGGAATCCGACCGTGTCGGTATCCCGGACGGCCTGGCCGAGGCGCTCCGCCAGCTCCCGCAGAAGGCCTTCGATCTGAATCTGCTCGAGCTCCTTGTGGATGTGCTCGGCGTGGTCGAGCTCCACGGTCAAAACCGACAGCGGCCGGTGATACCGGACGGCGCGGTTGGCCTCCTGGCCGACCAGCGCGTTGACGAACTTGGAATTCCAGATCCCGGTGGTCGGGTCGACCACCCCGAAAAGGGGGCTCGATGTGCGGTCGGTCTGGCTGTGGCCGCAAGTCGGGCAGTACTGGGAGGTCTCCGGCACCTCCGTGCTGCAGTACCAGCAGGTAGTCATGGGCGGCAATTCTAGGCCCGCGGCCCCAAACCCGGTCCCAGTTCAGAATTTGCGACATGGGCGACCAGGAGGAGCTTTTCCCGATTCCGGCCGGCGCCGAGCCGGCGGCTCCTCTTGCCACCCGGATGCGGCCCAGAAAGTTCGACCAGCTCGTGGGTCAGCGCCAGGTGGTCGACGTCCTGCGCCGGCTCACCAGCTCCGGCCACCTGCCGAGCATCGTCCTGTGGGGCCCGCCCGGGAGCGGCAAAACCACGCTCGCCGGCCTGCTTGCGGGCGAAACGAACGCCCGGATGGTCTCGATGTCGGCCGTCACCGCGGGCGTGGCCGATCTGCGCAAGGTCGTGGCCGAGGCCAGGGTGCACCGCCGCGCTGGCCTGCGGACGGTGCTGTTCATCGACGAGATCCACCGCTTCAACAAGGCGCAGCAGGATGCCATCCTGCCCCACGTCGAAGACGGCACCGTCACGTTGATCGGAGCCACCACAGAGAACCCTTCGTTCGAGGTCATCTCGCCTTTGCTCTCACGCAGTCGCGTCTTTCGCCTCGAGCAGCTCGACCGAGATGAGCTGAAGCAGGTCGTCGAGCGCGGCCTGCAGGAGCTGCAGGCCACCATCGAGGACGACGCGATGGAGACCTTGCTCGAAGTGGCGCGCGGCGACGCGAGGGTCGCGTTGAACGGACTTGAAGCCGCAGCCGCGCTGGCTGGCGAAGGGGCGATCAGCCTCGATCACGTCGAGCGCGCGCTGCAGCAGCGCCACCTTCTGTATGACCGCGCGGGGGACCAGCACTACGACATCGTCTCCGCGCTGATCAAGAGCGTCCGGGGGAGCGATCCCGACGCAGCGGTCTACTGGATGGCCCGCATGCTGGAAGCTGGCGAGGACGTGATGTTTGTCGCGCGCCGCCTGGTCATCCTCGCCGCCGAAGACATCGGCCTGGCCGATCCGCAAGCCTTGCCGGTCGCAGTCGCGGCGCAGCAGGCGGCGCACTTCGTCGGTATGCCGGAGGCGGTGTTGCCGCTCACCGAAGCCGCGCTCTATCTTGCCCTGGCGCCGAAGTCGAACTCTGCACTCACGTCTTACGGGGCCGCGCGAGAGCTGATCCAGGAAACGGGCAACGAGTCCGTGCCGCTGCATTTACGCAACGCGCCGACAGGACTCATGAAATCCATGGGCTACGGCCGCGGCTACAAGTACGCGCACGATGCAGAGTCGGGCGTCGCCGACCAGGTGCACATGCCGGAGAAGTTGAAGGGCCGCAAGGTCTACACGCCAAACCCGCGCGACCGCAAGCCGGGAAAATAGCCCGAGCATGTCGCCTCATTCAGGGTTAGTCCGGACTGTCCGGCCTTTCTGGGTCACGCGAAGTCGGATAGTCCGGACTATCCGAAATGGTCGCGCCAGGTGACCGTTGGCTGACGCCCTTCTCATCTTCAAGCCTGACGCTGCCTACCGCCTGGCCGCGCGCGCCGGCATCTGGCGCTGGCTGGCAACGGAGCGCGAGTGGAAGCTCCAATCGCTCGAGTGGTTTCAACCGCCCGCGTCGTTGATCGAGAACCACTACGACTTTCTCCAGGGGCGGCCGTTCTTTCCCTGGCTCGTCGACTTCATGACAGCGCTGCCCGTGGTGGTCGGGCGCGTCACGGCTTCGGCGCAATCGCTGAAGCAGATGCGCTACGAGCTGGGCGAAACGCAGATCGCCAAGTCGCGCCCGGGCTCGCTTCGCGAGCGATACGGCATCTTCGGCGGCCTCAACTGCCTCCACCTGTCGGACGCGCCCGAAACCGGGGCGGCGGAGGTGAAGCGGTGGTCAGAGTTCGTCCAGCTCGACCAGGTCAAGGTCCAGCTCGAGGTCGAATCGGACAAGCTGGACCACACCTACCACCTGCGCTCACTCGCAACGCAGGTGGCGAATGGAATCCATGTCGAGCTCGCATCGAAAGTCATCGGCGAGCTGCTGGCGGAGGAATCCGAGCTCATAGGGGACCAGCTCGAAGCGCTGCGACGGATTACGTTGGGGGCGCTTTCCTAGCCTCCTGCTCAGGGGTGACGCCATGGATCGTCACCGGCTTGGTGAACAGCTCTGAGTTCGGCACGATGATCACGTCGCCCGCGTCGCTCCTCAAGAGGGTTACGCGCAAACGGACCTCAGAGATGATGCCGGTGTGCGTGTCAAAGGTGATGCGGTCGCCGACGCGGATGTGACGTTCTAGAAGGACGTAGTAGCCGGACACATAGTCCCTCAGGAGGTCCTGGACGCCAAGCGCCGCCACCACGGTGGCGAGCACGAGGCCGAAAAGCGCGATATTGGCGCTCTCCACGGCAAAGCTGAGGGCGGCGAACAGCCCGAGGAGGATGACGACAAAAGTCACGACGCGCCGGCTGATCACGACGAGCTCGGTGCGAACATTTCGCTTGAGCAGCTGCTCGCTGGCGATGCGCGCCGCGAAGCGTGCGGCGATCAGGAAACCGAACAGAACTACAAGTCCCAGCGCGACGAACAACAGATTCGTGGCGCCCGGGTCGATGACGATTCCGGTGCCGCCTGTCAGGGCGGCGAATGTCATTCTTCGGTCTCGGCTGCTTCCTGCCCGGCGGGCGCCTCGCCCTCGGCAGCGACCTCACCCTCAGCCGGCACCCCGGCTTCGGCGGCCGGCAGCTCCTCTTCGACCTTCATCTCGCGCTTGTGCACGATCTTCACAACGAGCTCTTCGGGATCGTCGAGCACGGTCACGCCGCTCGGAATCTTCAGGTCAGAGACCCGCAGCTCGGCTTCGATCTCCTCCAACGGGGAGATGTCGACCTCAAATGCTTCCGGGATATCTGAGGGCAGGCATTCGACGCGGATCGTGTGGATCGGCTGAAGGACATCGGCGTCACCCTGCTTGACCGGCGCGGACTCGCCCACGACATGGACGGGGACCTCGACCTCGATCTTCTCTTGCAGGTTGACCTGGTAGAAGTCGACGTGGATCGGCCCCAACCTGCGCGGGTGTGTCTGAATCTCGCGGACGAGAACTTTTTCCGTCCGGGCGCCATCCAGAACGAGGTCGATAAGTTGGGTCCGGCCGGACTTGACGAAGACCCTCTGGAACTCGAGCCGATCGAGCGTGAGCGGGGTCGCCTCGGTGTTATGCCCGTAGACGATCGCTGGCAGCTTGCCCTCGCGGAGCATTCGTCGCGAGCGCTTGCCCAGGGGTTGGCGGGGTGATGCTTTGAGCTGCATGGCTGTGCCTCTGATGGGAGAGCCCGCATATGATACGTCAAGCTATGCAGAACCCACCGCCGCCCCCACCTCCAGGCGGGCCGCCGCCGATGGTACCCCCAGGTGCTCCCCCGCCGATGATGCCTCCTGGCGGAGGCGCGATGGTGATGCCGGGTAACCTTGCGAGCCCGGGGCTGAGGATCGTCGGGGGCTTGATCGACGTGATCATCCTGGTGGTCATCAACGGCATCATCGCCGCGATATTCCAGAAGGCCACCGGGGTGGCCGGCATCATCAACTTCGTGGCGGACATCGCCTACTTCGCCTACTTCTGGAGCTCCAGAGGCCAGTCGATCGGGATGATGGTCTTCGGCTTCAAGGTCCGTGACCAGGCCACAGGCCAGTACCCCGACATGGGCAAGGCCGCGCTCCGCGGATTCATCTGGATCGTCGAGGTTGGGTTCACCATCTGCATCATCGGGGCCATCGGCTGGCTCTGGCAGCTGTGGGACCCACAAAAGCAGGCGATCCACGACAAAGTCGCGGGGACGATCGTAACGACGAGCTAGCGCTTCGCCGTCTTCTCGTCCGGAAAGCGCTTGCGCAGCCAGTCGACGATCTCCTGCAACGGAGTGCCTGGCGTGAAGATCTCCGCCACGCCGCGTTTCTTGAGCGCGGCGATGTCGTCGTCCGGGATGATGCCGCCGCCGAAAACGACGATGTCGGTGGCTTTGCGCCGCTTCAGCTCATCGACCACGGCGGGAAAAAGCGTCATGTGGGCCCCTGAGTGGATGGAGAGGCCGATGACCTGGGCGTCCTCCTGCAAGGCGGCGTCGACAACCATCGCCGGCGTCTGGCGCAGACCTGTGTAGATGACCTCGTAGCCGGCGTCCCGCAGCGCGCGAGCGACGACCTTGACCCCGCGGTCGTGGCCATCGAGTCCCACCTTGGCGACGATGATCCGAACCGGACGCACCGCGGTCGGCATCAGACGACCGCCGTCTCGGTGTACGTACCGAAAACATCGATCAGCGATTGCATGATCTCGCCTTCGGTGGCGTAGGCGCGCACCGAGTCGAGGATGTACGGCATCAGGTTGTCGGTCCCCGCGGCCGCCTTGCGCAGCCTGTTCAACGCGCTCGTGCATCTGGCCTGGTCGCGCTTGCGGCGCACCTCTCGGACGCGCGCGGCCTGCTCGCTCTCCAGTCGCGGATCGATGCGGAGGATGTCGATCGGCGCCTCATCGTCGACGGTGAACTCATTGACACCGACCACGAGCCTGCGCTTCTGCTCGAGCTCCTGCTGGTATCGAAATGCGGCGTCGGCGATCTCTTTCTGGAAGAAGCCGACCTCGATCGCCGGGATGACGCCTCCGATCTGGTCGATGCGCTTGAAGTACGCCTCGGCCTGGCTCTCCATCTCGTCGGTCAGCGCCTCGATGAAGTAGCTGCCGCCGAGGGGATCGATCGTATTGGCGACACCCGTCTCATAGGCCAGCAGTTGCTGGGTGCGAAGCGCGAGCCGCGCGGCTTTGTCGGTCGGCAGCGCCAATACCTCGTCCATCGCGTTCGTATGCAGAGACTGCGTCCCACCCAGCACCGCGGCCAGTGCCTCGATCGCGGTGCGTGCGATGTTGAGCTCGGGCTGCTGCGCTGTGAGAGAGACGCCGGCGGTTTGGGTATGGAAGCGCAGCTTCCACGACCGCTCCTGCTGCGCGCCGTAGCGTTCCCGCATCCACCGCGCCCAGATCCGGCGTGCGGCGCGGAACTTGGCGATCTCCTCGAAGAAATCGATGTGGGCATCGAAGAAGAACGAAAGGCGCGATGCGAAATCGTCGATGTGCATCCCCCGCTCCAGGCACGCGTCGACGTAGGCCATGCCGTCGGCCAGGGTGAACGCCAGCTCCTGGGCCGCGGTGGATCCCGCCTCGCGGATGTGATATCCGGAGATTGAGATCGTGTTCCATTTCGGCACCTCGGCGGCGCAGTACTCGATCGAGTCGACCACCAGCCGCATCGATGGAGCGGGAGGAAAGATGAACTCCTTCTGGGCGATGAACTCTTTGAGGATGTCGTTCTGTAGCGTGCCGCCAAGGCTCGAGGCGGGCACACCCTGCTTCTCGGCGACCGCGATGTACATGCAGAGCAGGATCGCGGCGGGGGAGTTGATCGTCATCGACGTTGTGATCTCGCCCAGTGGGATGCCTTCGAACAGCGTCTCCATATCGGCCAGCGAATCGATGGCGACGCCGCAGTGCCCCACCTCGCCGCGACTCGTTGGAGCGTCCGAGTCCTGACCCATCAGCGTCGGCATATCGAACGCCACCGAAAGGCCCGTCTGGCCGTTGGCGAGCAGGTACTTGTAGCGCCGGTTCGTCTCCTCGGCGGTGGCGAAACCCGAGAACTGGCGCATCGTCCACAGGCGGCCGCGGTAGCCGCTCGGGTGGATGCCGCGCGTGTAGGGGAACTGGCCAGGATGCTCCTCGGCGCGCTGCGGAAGATCTTCCGAGGTGTAGAGCGGCTGCAGCGGGATGCCGGAGATGGTCGACGTCTCGATGCCGTCGTCTCGCGTCGGGGCGGCCTCGAAATCCTCCCGCCAGGCCTCCTTGGCGCCTCTAGCCCTGACTTTCATCGATTGATTATCGCTTTCGGTCGAGAATCTCCTCTGCAGTTCGGTACGGCGTCCGGTCGTCGAAGAGCCGTTTAGCCAACTCGGGATCTTTGTCGAGCGCTTCCCGGGCTCGGCGCCGGGCCAGCTCAGCCGCCACCTCAGCAGTCTCGTCGCGCAGCCGCTGCTCCGTAAGGGCCTGAGCTTGCCCGCTTTTCTCGAGATGGCGACGGTGTGCCAGGACAGCGTCCCACAACTGCTCTATTCCTTCCTGGCGGCTCGCGACGGTGGCCAGGATTGGAGGCTTCCAGCCGGCTTTGGGCGACAGGCTGAGCATGGCCCTCAACTCGGTCATGACCCGCGTGTGGCCGTCGAGGTCTGCCTTGTTGACGTCGAACACATCAGCGATCTCGAGGATGCCTGCCTTGATCATCTGCACGCTGTCGCCCAGGTTCGGGGTCAAAACGACGATCGTGGTGTCGGCCATCGCCGCAACCTCGAGCTCCGACTGACCAACCCCGACCGTCTCCAGGATCACCTCGTCGAACCCGAAAGCGCCCAACAGGCGGATGGCTTCGCGCGTGGCCAGCGACAACCCCCCGAGATGCCCGCGAGCCCCCATGCTGCGGATGAAGACCTTCGTGTCGAGCGCGTGTCGCTGCATGCGGATCCGATCCCCCAGGATGGCGCCACCCGTAAAGGGCGAGTTGGGGTCGGTGGCCAGCACCGCGACCGACTGGCCGTTCTTGCGTAACAGCGCCACCACCGAGTCGACCAGCGTCGACTTGCCCGTGCCCGGGGCACCGGTGAAGCCCACGACGCCGGGCACGCGAGCGTCCTGGCGAAGCATTTCCTCCAGCCGTCGGATGGATGGGTCTCGGCGTTCGACCAGCGTGATCGCCCTGGCGAGGGCGCGCACGTCGCCGGATCGGAATTTCTTGAGTAGGTCTTCTTCGCTCAGGGGCTACTCGCCCAAAAAGCGTAGGGCGTAGTCATGTCCGAGCACCACCACGAGGCCGTAGGTCTGCTGGCCGGCTGCCGGAGGGGAGTTGGCCGGAGTGGCGGCGACAACGGTGGCGCCAAAGTAGGTCTGAAGCCACTTCGTCGTGAGCGGGAACTGGCCGCCCGAGTAATCCAGGACGAGTGTCGACGTCGACACGCGATGGGCGCCGACCGGGTCGGCCAGCTGCAAGCCGGTCGGGTCCAGCATCGAGGTCACACGCCTGTCGAGGCCGGCAAAGCTGGTCGTTCCGTTGGCGATCTGAACTGGCGCTTTCTCACCCAACGTCTTCGGGTCGATGAAGATCGAGGCAAGGTAGTTGTGGATCATGTTGTAGCTCTGGTCGTCCGCACAGAGCTGAGAGACGTTCGGTCCCATGCCGCAGTTATAGGAGTCGAGCAGGTTTCCATCGGCCGCCCCCGACGGCCCCGTTAGCGCGGTGCGGATGATCGATGAGTCAGGAAGGTTCTTGCCCCAGTCGTAGATCGCCTTCATATCGGACAGCGACATGTCGGTGTGGATGTTCTTCTGCAGCGCGTCGAGAAGCTGGGGGGCCTTGGCGAAACCATTGACCGTCGTCGCCTTCTGTTTGATCGCCTGCATGATGTCCTGCTGGCGGTGGGCACGACCGAAGTCGGACGACTGCTGCGGCTGCACCGCATGCCGCGACCGGGCCACCTGGAGAGCCTGCTCGCCGTTGAGGTGCTGGCAGCCCGCCCTGTAGTGAATCCCTCCACGGATGTAGCCGTTGTTGTAGTTGGGGTACTCGTAGTCGTCGAGGTTGGTGCTCAGGCACACGTCGACTCCGCCGAGGGCGTTGACCATGTCCCGAAAGGCCACGAAGTCCACGGCGATGTACCTGTCGAACGTCAGCCCGGTGACCTTGCCGACCTCATGCTCGGCCGCACGGCCTCCGCCGTCGCGTCCCGAATACTGCGGTGCGACGCAACAGATGATGTTCGTGTACGGAACCTCGTAGGCGGCGTTGATCTTATTGGTCCAGACGCGGCCGGGGGTGGTCTGGAGATCCATATGGACGACGAGGTCGCGCGGGATCGACACCATCAGCACGCGGTTGCTGTTCGGGTCGATGCTGACGGCCATGATCGAATCGGTCAGGTACGGTGCATCGTTCTGCTCGCCGCCCATACCGAGCAGCAGGATGTTGACCGGCTGGCCGTGCTTGAGCTTGTAGGCAAGGGTGCCCTGTGCCGGCTCGACCACCTGGACGACTTCGCCGATCGGGTTGAGGTGGTGGCCGGTCGTGGCCGAGACAAAGTCATCGAACCGCTTGTACGTCAGGGTGACGCCAACGATCACCGCGATGAGCAGGACGGCGGCCAACGCCGCTGGGACCGACCTGGTCAGGCGGTAGGAGACTTGATAGCGGGACCGCCTGGCCCGTTTTGGCCTGGCCCGGAACATGAGCACCGGGATTCTAACAACGGCGCCTCAGGGCTGAGCGTTACGGCGAGGGTGTCGCGCCCGGGTTGTTGAGCGCTCCCGAGACGATCACGAAAAAGAACCAGCCGACGCTCGCCACGAACCCGACCACGCCGAGAATCAGGCCGACCAGCGCAAGCATCCCGCCGCCCATCATCCCCCCGCTTGTCGCGATCCGCTGACGGGAGATGAAGCCCATGATCGCCGCCGTCGGCCCGAGGATGATGCCGAAGCAGACGATCGAGCACACTATCGAGACGATCCCGATGACCAGGGCCGCGATCGCGAGCCCGTCGGTTCTCTGCGCCGCATACCCGGCGCCCGGCGGTATGTACCCGCCAGGTGGCGGCGGCACGAATCCCCCGCCAGGTGGGGGGGGCGGCGGCGGTGCATAGCCTCCACCGGGAGGCGGCGGCGGCGGGCTGAAACCGCCTCCCGAGGGTGGTGGCGGCGGCGGCGTCGGGTTGTAGCCACCCCCCGGCGGGGGCGGAGGCGGAGGAGGAGGGTTGGCGCTTCCGCCGGGAGGAGGCGGGGGCGGCGGCGGTGGAATGTCCGACATCAAACTCCTCCTATCCGGCTTCCGGCGGGCCGATCTCGAAACTGCGAACGATCCACGCCTGCATCGCCAGCGCGTATGCGTTCGTAAACACAACGCCTATGCCGCACACGAACAACCCGAGCGACGCCACGAAGTGGGCGGCGATCAGCATAAGGCCAGCAATCAATGTGTTGACCAGGGAACGACGCACCGAGCGCATGACTCCATCGACCCGAAGGCCTCCGGCGATTCCGCCTCGCGACACCGCGAGCACGATCGATGGTGTCGCGAAGGTCAAGGCGAGGTAGCCGACGGAGAGGATGCTGAAGCTGAGGAACAGCAGCGCGAGACCCAACGTCACGAGCGCGGCCTGCGTCGCGCCCTGACTTTGGTTCGTGAGGAGGACGACGGCGGGGAGGTAGGCGAGCGCCGCGACGAAGAGGACCGCCAGGTAGTAGAAGAGGTTGGCTGCAAACAGGGAGAGTCCTCGGCCGAGGTAGCTGAAGTTGGCCGGCGGCAACCGCTCCTCGCCCGCTCGAAGCCGGTCAAGCGCCGCGAGCATCCACCCGAGCCCGTTGACGGCTCCGACTATCGGGATCAACAGGATCAGCCCGATGACCGCGATCTTGGCCGGCCACTCGGGATCGCGAAAGGGCCAGATGAAAGCATCTGTCACGCGATCCATGGCGGGCGTTAGACGGGCGGCTCTCCGAAAACCGCCACGAGGTAAAGCACGATCGCGACAACGGTGACGGTTGCGCCGATCGCCGTCGCCGCGACGCCGATCGCCAGGCCTGTGCTCGCCGTGCCGCGTCCGCCCATCGTTGCCTGTGATTCTTTGCTTCGCTCGCGCGAGGACCGGCCGAGGAAGTATCCGAGCGAGCCGAGCACCATCGCCGGCACGCCGAGGAGCAGCCCCAGCAACAGGTAATCGATGCCAAACAGGTAAGCGGTCGCCCCGAACAGGATGGCAGTCAACGCCAGGATGAGGCCGATGCTCCCGGTCAGCAGAGCGGCGAGCGCGCGCCCGTCGGCCGGGCCGGGCTGCGGCGCCTGCGGGCCGGGGTACCGGTAGTAGGGCGCGATCTGGTGGGGCGGTACAGGAGGCGGCGGTGGTGGCGGGGGCGCCGGCTTTTGCGGCTCTGCGCTCAACGCAGCAGCGCCCTGGCGATCACCACCCGCTGGATCTGGTTGGTGCCCTCGTAGATCTGAGTGATCTTGGCATCTCGCATCATTCTCTCGACAGGGTAGTCGGAGATGTACCCGTAGCCGCCTAGCAGCTGGACGCAATCGGTGGTCACGCGCATCGCCATATCGGAAGCGAAAAGTTTGGCCATGGCCGCCACCTTCGTGAGGTCGGAGGCCTTGGCGTCCACCTTGGTCGCGGCTCGAAACACCAGGTGACGCGCCGCCTCGATCTGAGTCGCCATATCGGCCAGCATGAACTGGATGCCCTGGAAGCTCGCGATCGACTGCCCAAACTGCTCCCGTTCCGTCGTGTAGCGCAGCGCGTAGTCGAACGCGCCCTCTGCGATGCCGAGCGCCTGGGCACCGATGCCCGGCCGTGAACGATCGAGCACCGCAAGCGCCAGCTTGAATCCGGCTCCTTCTTCGCCCAGCCGGTTGACGGCGGGCACCTTGACCTCTTCGAGCACGATTTGCGCGGTCGGCGAGCCCCGGATGCCGAGCTTGTGCTCGAGCTTCTCGACCTTCCAGGGACTGTTCTCACGCTCGAGGACAAAGGCCGATATGCCCCGGTGATCGGCGCCTGGATCGGTCTGCGCGAAGACCACGAGCGTGCCCGCGATGCTGCCGTGCGTGATGAACTGCTTTGTCCCGCTGAGCACGTACTCGTTTCCGTATTTCGTGGCGCGCGTCTTCAGTGCCCCGGCGTCGGAACCGCTGCCCGGCTCAGACAGCGCGTAGGCGGCGACCTTGTCGCCCGAGGCGAGCGGCGGGCACAGCCGCTTTTTCTGCTCTTCCGATCCGGCGACGAGGATCGGATAGGAACCGAGCGCCTGCACCGCGAGGATGAGCGATGAGCTCGCGCATGCCTTGGCGATCTCTTCGATGCCCATGCAGATGGTGACGCTCGATCCCGAAATTCCGCCGTACTCCTCAGGAAAAGGAATCCCGAGGATGCCGTTGTCGGCGAACAGCTTCTCGATGTCTTTCGGGTACTCGGCCTTCTGGTCGATCTCCGCCGCCCGCGGCGCGACCCGGTCCTGGACGAGCTCGCGGATCGTGTCCCGGATCGCCACCTGCTCGGCGGTGAACTCGAAGTCCATCTCGAGCCTGATTATCCGGCCTTGACTAAATCCCGGGCGATGACGATCCGCTGGACCTGGTTCGAGCCCTCGTAGATCTGCAGCGCTTTGGCATCGCGCACGTGGCGCTCGAAAGGGCTGCCCGAGAACGCACCGGCCTCGCCCGCGATCTGCAGAGCGTCCAGCGCGACCTGCATCGCGGTGTCGGTGCAGTGAAGTTTGGACATCGAGGCCTGTCGCGTGAAGGTCCGGCCATGGCTGCAGCGCCAAGCGGCGTGATAGGCGAGCAGACGAGCCGATTCGAGACGAGTTGCCATGTCGGCGAGTACAAAGTCGTCGCCCTGCCCGTGGCCTCTCTCCCGCATGAGAGCGCGTGCCTCGTCGACCGCCGCCTGGGCGATGCCGAGCGCCTGCCCGGAGATTCCGATGCGCCCAGAGTCCAGCGCCCGCATGGCGACGGTGAAGCCCTGGCCTTCGCCTCCGAGCCGGTTGCCCGCGGGCACGCTGACGTCCTCGAGGATGAGCTCGCCGGTCGGCGAGCCGTGCAGTCCCATCTTCTGGAAGACCTGGCCCACACGAACTCCTCGAGCGTCGGCGGGGACCAGAAAGGCGGTGACGCCTGCCGCCTTCTCGTCCGGACCCGTCCGCGCAAAGACGATGTAGAGGCCGGCACGGCCGACGTTCGTGATGAAGACCTTCGTGCCGTTGAGAACGTACCCGTTGCCGATGGGTCGCGCCGTCGTCTTCAACGATGCCGCGTCAGATCCTGAAGACGGCTCGGTGAGCGCAAACGCGCCGAGCACCTCGCCCGTCGCAAGGCGAGGCAGCCACCTGCGCTTCTGATCCTCGTCGCCGAACAGCAGGATCGGTTCGGTGCCGACGCTGGTGTGCACGTCGACGATCACCGCGGTCGAGGCGCACGCCTGGGCCAGCTCTTCGATGGAGATCGCGAAGCAGAGAGCGTCGAGTCCAGACCCGCCGTACTCGCGAGGCACGAGGACCCCGAGCAGCCCCGATTCGGCCGCCGCTGCCACCGCTTCGTGGGGGAAACGATGTTGGCGGTCGACCTCCGCGGCGTGGGGGCGAACGACGCCTTGCGCGAATTCACGGACCGCGGCGCGAAAGCTGGCGTGCTCGGGCGCAAGTTCGAGGTCCAACTCAGGCGTTAACTAGAATAGTGGGCTTGACAATGGACGCAGGGCCGAGATACCTGGAAGGGACCACCGTAGGGAGCGGCCGCGACATCATTGGGGTGCGGCGGGACCGCATCGCCGACATCATCAGCACGGGCCGCGAGATCATCGCCCGCGCGAAGTCTGAAAAGATCCTCCCCGACACGATCACAGGCGCCACCGCGGCGCTCCTGGTTACCATCGCGGGCTACGGGGAGCCGCTTTCCGAAGGCCAGTGGCGCGAGCTCGCCGGCGTCGTAGGTGGGATCATGCGTGACACCACATATGCCGATCTGGCCAGGCTGCGCACCCTCATCACGCAGGAGCAGTTCCTCAACGTGGCGCGCAACCAGGGATACGCGCGCTTCATCCGCCGGCTCGACGACGGTCGATGGGTTTGCGAGCTGACCCCGAAGCTTGAAGATCTTCCGGACGAGTAACAGCCGGACCAGAGCACTCGCCCGAGGCGTTCAAGGTCGGGTTTTCCGGACCTTCTTCGCTGCGGTCTTCGCGTTCGGCATCCTCAGTCCCGCGGCCGTTGTGTTCGCTGTGGTTTGGACGGCGCCGCCGATCAGCACGAGCGTGGCCGCCACACAGGACATACTGCCCGAACGGCTCCTGCCCGCTCCCGACGTGCAGCCGACGAGCCTTCCCGATCCAGCTTTCAACGTCTACGCCAACACGCTTTCCGGAACCGTCCCGTGCCCGCTCTGCGAGCTGCCTCCGCGCGTTTACGTGCCCAACAGCCGTGCCGGCACGGTTGACATCATCGATCCGGCCACCTTCCGCGTCGTCGACCACTACCGCGTCGGTTTCATCCCACATCACATCGCGCCCGCTTGGGACATGAGCGCGCTCTACGTCGACAACGAAGGCTCCAGCAGCCTGACGGTGCTGGACATCCACACCGGCCACCCGACGGGCCAGGTCTCGATTCCTTTTCCTTACAACATCTACTTCACGCCCGACGGCACCAAGGCCGTCGACGTCGTGGAGCGGCTGCAGCGCGTTGAGTTTCGCGACTGGCGCAATGGTTGGAAGCTCATGGGGGCGGTGTCGATCCCGTGGCCCGGCGCCGACCACCTGGACTTCAGCGCTGACGGCAGCTACTTCATGATCTCGACCGAATACTCCGGCATGGTGGCGAAGGTCGACACCGTGAACATGAAGCTCGCCGGATACGTCCACGTCGGAGGCCTGCCCATCGACGTGAAGGTCTCGCCCGACGGCTCGCTGTTCTATGTCACCAATCAGGGCCGGATGGGCGTGTCGGTTATCGACCCCGTGTCGATGCGGGAGGTCCAGTTCATACCTACCGGCCGAGGGGCGCACGGGCTGCAGGTATCTCGCGATACGAAGTCGCTCTACGTTTCGAATCGCCTCGAGGGATCAGTCTCCGTCATCGACTTCGCCCGCCGATCAGTGGTGGCGAAGTGGGTCATCGCCGGCGGCGGCAGCCCCGACATGCTGCAGCTGAGCCCGGATGGAACGCAGCTCTGGGCGTCCGGCCGATATCACGCGACGGTGTACGTCTTCGACACGAAGACCGGCAATCTGCTGGCGCGAATTCCTGTCGGGGCGGAAGACCACGGGCTGACGTACTTTCCAAACGTCGGACAGCACAGCCTTGGGCACAACGGGGTCTATCGCTAGCGCCCGCCGAGACCGTTACGGACCTGCATCGCAACCATTTGAGGAGTCCCGTATACGTCCGCTGCAGTGAACCGCAGCAAGCGATAACCGGCGCCGACAAGGCCATTTTGGCGGCGGTTGTCGTCAACCAGCCGTTCACGATGGTTGCCACCGTCGTATTCGATCGCCAGGTGCTGACGGCGGTAAAGCAAGTCTGGACGACCTAGGAACCGGCCCTCATCGTCTTGAATGGAAACTTGGACCTCCGGTCGTGGAAGTCCGGCGAGAACCAGGAGTACCCGCAATCGGGTCTCCATTGCCGACTCAGCTTTCGGATCAGCCAGCTCAGCAACACGCCGAAGCCGAGCGACGCCCTTTGTTCTGGGATGCCTAGCGACGTAATTTCGCAGCTCATTCATGGTGACTAGCCGGGCATGAAGAATCAGGTCCGCGACAACGGCCCCTTCGATCAACGGATCTCGGCCTCCGAGGTCGATGAGCGTACGGAGTGGGGATGTGGTGGGTAGACCACGCCGCGGCATGATCTCGTCGCCGTCGAGGGCGGCGCGGCGAACGTGTGCCCCCGCCCGACGGTCGATTCTCATGGGTGCCGGGATCGTCACTTCGATCGGATCGCAAGGCGCCAAGTCCAATCCGTGAAGCCAAGCTGCGGTGCGGCCCGAGAACGCAGCGCCGGCGGGCAACCGCTTGGCCACCGCGGTGAGCACCAACTGCGGGCTTTCTTCCAAACCCACCCAGCGGTAGAGGCCTGAGCCCAACCGGCGGTAGCTTGCTCCCCGCAATTGACTGCGGGTGACGCCTAGGTCGCTGGCTTCGGCAGAGGTGAACGGCGCGTTCGTCAGCCCTGGCGGCACCGAGTGCTTGAGTGGCACCGTGCCAGGATGGCTACGTCGGCCAAATCGAACAACCCCGATCGTTAACGACCGCCAAATGCGCTCAATTGGCTGTACCCAACGCCCTGGGATACCGCCATTTGCGCGCGAGTGGCTGAATGCGGGCTGGGTTAGGCCCCGAGAAGTCGAGCGATGAGTATCCGCTGGACCTCAGACGTCCCCTCCCCTATCTCATTCACCTTGACGTCCCGCCAGTACCTCGCCACGGGATAGTCCTCCATGAACCCGTACCCCCCATGGATCTGCACCGCGTTGTCCGCCGCCCGCTTCGACGCCTCCGACGCGTAAAGCTTCGACATCGCGGCGAGCATCCTCACCTCGTCCGTCGTGTCCTTTCCCCCGTGGCTGTACGCTGCCGCGGCCCGATAAACGATCGTCCTCGCGACCTCCGCCTCCATCGCCATGTCGGCGAGCTTGAACTGGATTGCCTGGTGCTTGGAGATGGGCACGCCGAACGTCTTGCGCTCCTTTGCATATCCCAGCGACGCATCGAGACACGCCTGTGCGACACCGACCGACAGCGCCGCGATCGCGATCCGTCCGCCGGTCAGCGTGTGCAGGAACTGCCGGTAACCTCCACCGCGCATCCCCAGCAAGTTCGACGCCGGGACCTCGCAGTCCTCGAAGCTCAGCGGGTGCGTGTCGGAGGAATGCCACCCGAGCTTGCGATATGACTCGAGCACGTGAAAGCCGGGCGTCCCGGCCGGCACGATGATGGCGCTGATCTCGGGATCGTTCTGACCATTGCGCCCAGTCACGGCAGTGATCGTCACGCCCGCGGAGATGTCGGTGCCGCAGTTCGTGATGAACTGCTTGGCGCCGTTGATGACCCACTTTCCGTTGCGCGACTCCGCCCGTGTTTTGGTCGCTCTCGCGTCCGACCCTGCCTCCGGCTCAGTCAAACCGAACGCCCACAGCTTTCGTCCAGCGACAAGATCGGGGAGCCATTGATCTTTCTGCTCGGGCGTGCCGAACTCGAAGATCGGCGAGGAGCCCAGGCACACCGCGGCCTCCAGGGTGATCCCTATACCGGCGTCAGCGCGCGAGATCTCTTCGATCGCGATGCACAACGAGAGGAAGTCGCCGCCCGCTCCGCCCACGTCCTCCGGGAATGGCAGCCCGAACAGCCCCAGCTCGCCCATCTGACGCACGACGTCGTAGCCGAATTTGTGATGCCGGTCGAGGTCCTCGGCGGCCGGCGCGACCACCTCCCGCGCGAAGTCACGGCACGTGTCGCGGATAGCTTGTTGCTCGGTCGTCAGTTCAAAGTCCATCGCACCAATCGTTGCATGTGACGTGAACGCATGAGGGAAAACCCAGATGGTTTTCCCTCATCGCGCGTGCGGCTGCGCCGCAGGCGCTGCTCCAATTCCGGTATACGGTTCGGATTGTCCGGGTAGCCTTCCACGAGCGAGGTCCGGAGGCCTTAGGACACGCGTGTTGCGGCCGAGATGAACTCGGCCGCTCTGGCAAACGCATGAGAGGCATGAGGGAAAACCCAGATGGGTTGCTAGAGCCTGCGCCCCATCTCGAACTCGAGGTGGCCCGGACGCACATCCTGCGCGGCGCCGGTTCGCACGAATCCGTTGCGGGCGTAGAGGCGCTCCGCGTTCGAATTCCCATCCGTCACCCACAGGAGCATCTCGACGTAGTGGTTCGACCTCGCCCAGTCCAGAACCGTCTTGACGAGCAGGTCGCCGACGCCACCACGCCGAAACCGAGGGTCGACCCACATCGCCGTCATCGCCGCGGCGCCGATCGAGTCCGCGTCACCACCGCTCACTGTTCCGGCCACAATTCCCTCTTTCTCGGCGACGAAGCGCGCTCTGTCCGTCAGCGTCTGGCGCCACCTGGCTTCAGGCGCGTCGCGCTCGCCAGCGTACGTCGAGCCGAAGGCGTACGCGGCTTCCTTCAGCGCGGCCAGGCGCACCCGGCGGTAGAGCTGCCACTCCTCCGGAGCCAGTCGTCTAACGCTAATTGCCGAGGACGAACACCTTCAGCGCCCAGCTGAACAAGATCGCGGCGACCACACCGGCGGCGAGGGCACGCCGCTGGGTACGGGCGAGCCGCGGAGTCCAGGTCCGTCCGGCGACGGCACCCGCGACCAGCCCACCGATGCCCACGATCGTTCCGGCGAAGAGCGCGGGGCCCAGTGGATACAGCCGCACCGCGTCCGAGACGTCCCCCTGCCACATGTAGGCGAACGAGCGCGTCCCGCCGCAAAAGGGGCAAGGGTGGCCGGTCAAGTAGTAGAAGGGGCAGGGCGGGGCGGTGAGGTGAGCCGCCTGAAGCATCCAGTAAATCCGGGTGTACGCCAACCACAGAATCAGGGAGCCGGCCATCGCAATGTCGCGCATCCGATCGGAAGGAATTGCCCTGGTCATCGCGATGGGCATCGAGCTGAATCCCTTTATCACCGAAGCAGGCCCACGATCTCGTCCGTCGTCTCGGCCACCGCGACGCCAGCCTTGCGGAAAGCTTCTTCCTTGCTCTTGGCGGTCCCGCGGTTGCCGGAGATGATCGCGCCGGCGTGCCCCATCCGTTTGCCTTCAGGAGCTGTCCGGCCGGAGATGAAAGCCACGGCCTTCAGTCGCGAGCCGCGAGCCAGCAGCTCGGCCGCGCGTTCCTCGTCGCTGCCGCCGATCTCGCCAATCAACACCAGGTGCGTGGTCGCCGGGTCCTTCTCGAAGAGCTCGACCACATCGCTGAACGTCATCCCGAGCACAGGATCGCCGCCGATGCCCACGATGGTGGACTGGCCCATCCCCGCCGCTGACAGCGCTGACCCTACCTCGTAGGTCAGCGTGCCGCTGCGCGAGACCATGCCGACAAAGCCGGGTGCCGTGATGCGCTGCGGGATGATCCCGATCTTGGCCTGGCCCGGCGTGATCAAGCCCGGGCAGTTGGCTCCGATCAGGCGCGCGCCTGGGTAGCCGCGCAGGAAGTCCTTGACCCGGATCATGTCCTGGATCGGGATGCCTTCGGTGATGCAGACGATGAGCGTGATGCCGGCCGCGGCCGCCTCCATGATCGCGTCGGCGGCGAAGGGCGCGGGCACGAAAATCCCCGACGCGTTCGCACCTGTCGCTTCGACCGCGTCTGCCATCGTGTTGAAGACAGGCACGCCAAGGTGCGAGGTTCCGCCCTTGCCCGGGCTGGTGCCCCCCACGACCTTCGTGCCCAACGCCTGCATCTGCTCGGTGTGGAAGCCGCCTTCGCGACCGGTGATGCCCTGGACGATGACCTTTGTGGAGGAGTCGAGAAGAATGCTCATCCAGCCCCTCCCCGGCCCTGCGGGCCGGACCTCCCCACAAGCGGGGAGGAGATGAGCTCGACGATCTTCTTGGCCGCGTCCCAGGCGCTGGCGCCTGGCTCGATACCGTTTTGCCTCAGGATCTCGCGACCCTCCTCCTCCCTCGTCCCGCTCATCCGCACGACGAGGGGAAGCTTCATTTTCAGGTTGTCGCGCGCCGTCACGATACCTTTGGCGACCTCGTCGCCACGCGTTATGCCACCGAACACGTTGATCAGGACACCCTTGACCTTGGGGTTCATGAGGATCACCGCGAGTGCATTCTCGACAACCTCTGCCTTGGCGCCGCCGCCGATATCGCAGAAGTTGGCCGCCCGTCCGCCCGCGCGCTGCACGAGGTCGAGGGTGCTCATGCATAGACCCGCGCCGTTGCCGACGATTCCGATGTCCCCGTCAAGAGAGACGTAGGTCAGGCCGCGCTTTTTGGCCTCCGCCTCGTAAGGGTCGCCGTCGAGCACCGAGCCATATCGCTGCTCGAGCGCTTTGTGCCGCCATGCTGCGTTGTCGTCGATCTCCAGCTTTGCGTCTCCGGCGATGACATCGCCGCTCTTGGTCACGACAAGGGGATTGATCTCGGCCGTGAGTGCATCAGAGTCCGGGATCGCGCGATAGAGCTTCTTCATCAACACCATGAGGGGCCGCGCAAGATCGCCGAGGTCCGCGTCGTACACAAGCTGGGCGAGCTCGAAGTCGAGTGGTCCCCGCCACGGATTGGGATACAGCCGCGCGATCGCGTCCGGCGATTCTTCCGCAACCTGCTCGATGTCCATGCCTCCCTTGGCCGAGAGCATGAGGATGTTCGCGCGCGCGTCGCGATCCACGGTGAAGCCGAGGTAGATCTCGCGATCGATGTCGAGCGCCGCCTCGCAGTAGACAAGGGGCACCTTGAAGCCTTTGATGTCCATGCCGATGATCTGCTCGGCCGCGCGGCGCGCCTCGTCGGCAGTCTTTGCCAGCTTGATGCCGCCGGCCTTCCCCCGGCCGCCCACCGGCACCTGTGCCTTGACGGCGACGGGGCCGAGCTTCGAGAAGGCGGCGCCGGCTTCGTCGGCGCTGCGCGCGATCATGCCGGGAGGAATCGCGATGCCAAGGGATGCCAGAACCTCCTTGGCCTGGTACTCGAGGAGCTTCAAGAGACTATGGAGAGGAGGGGTGGAATGGACAGGGCGTGCCGGATGCTTGGGGGTTGTTCTGCCAACTGTTGCAGAAGCCCCTCTCGAAGCCGGAGTTGCTCACGAGGACGACGCCGCCGATCACGAGAAGCAGGATGACCACCAGGCCAAAGCCGCATCCGATCAGAACCGCGGGCAACGCGATGCTTCTCCGGCGGGGCTGAGCTTGCACGCCGATCGGCCGCCAGACGCTGCCGTCCCAGTACTGAAGACCGTCGTCGGAAATCCAACGTCCCTGGGCGTCCTGGGTGGGCACGGAGTAAGTGTATTAGCGAAGCAAGAAGCGCCAGTCGTTGCAGCGCATCCATGTCTGGATCGCTAGAGCGGGATGTTTCCGTGCCACCTTGGAGGTCGCTTGCGCTCTTTGCGCAGCCCGAGCCTCAGCGCGCGGATGAGCTCGCTGCGGGTCCGGCCTGGCTCGATGACGTCGTCGATGTACCCACGCTCCGCCGCGATGTACGGGTTGGCGAATCGCTCCGTGTACTCGCCTACGAGCTCACCCCTTCGCGCCGCCGGGTCTTCCGCCGCAGCCAGCTCGCGGCGGAACAGGATGTTCACCGCGCCTTCCGGTCCCATGACGGCGATCTCGGCCGTCGGCCAGGCCACATTGAAATCGGCCCTGATGTGTTTGGAGCACATGACGCAGTAGGCGCCGCCGTAAGCCTTGCGGGTGATCACGGTCAGCTTCGGCACGGTGGCTTCGCTGAAGGCGTAGAGCAGCTTTGCGCCATGACGGATGATGCCGCCGTACTCCTGCGATGTACCCGGCAGGAATCCGGGCACGTCGACGAACGTGACCAGCGGGATGTTGAACGCGTCGCAGAACCTGACGAATCGCGCGGCTTTGTCGGAGGCGTTGATGTCCAGCGCGCCGGCCATTACTTTCGGCTGATTCGCGACGATTCCGACCGAGTTCCCGTCGAGGTGGGCGAAGCCGACGACCATGTTCATCGCGTAGTACGGCTGCACCTCGAAGAAGTCGCCTTGATCGACGACCATTCCGATCACATCCTTGATGTCGTAGGGCTCCTTCGGATTGTCCGGGATGATCGTGGCGAGCCCGGGCTCGGCGCGTTCAGGGTCGTCGGTGGGGTCGACCCGAGGCGGCTGGTCTTCGCGGCTCTGCGGTATGTATTTGAAGAGGTTGCGGACCTGGGTGAAGCACTCCTCTTCACTCTCAGCCAGGAAATGCGCGACACCCGACTTGACGTTGTGCACCTCGGCTCCGCCCAGCGAGTCGAACGTGACGTCCTCGCCCGTGGTGACCCGTATGACTTCGGGGCCTGTGATGAACATGTAGCCGACCCCGTGCACCATGAACGTGAAGTCGGTGATCGCCGGCGAGTAGACAGCACCGCCGGTGCAGGGGCCGAGGATCAGGCTCAGCTGGGGGATCACGCCGCTCGCCTCCACGTTTCGCCAGAAGATCTCGGCGTATCCGGCGAGGGAGACAACACCTTCCTGGATGCGCGCGCCGCCCGAGTCGTTGATTCCGATGATCGGGATCCGGTTGGTCAGCGCGAGATCCATCACCTTGATGACCTTCTCGGCGAAGACCTCGCCCAGCGAGCCGCCGAAGACGCTCGCGTCGTGGCTGAACAGCATCACGTCGCGACCGGCGATTCGGGCCATGCCGGTGACTACGCCATCGCCGGGGATGCGTTTTGCCTCCAGCCCGAAGCCGCCCGCGCGATGGGTCGCGAAGAGATCGATCTCCTCGAACGAGTTGCGGTCGACCAGTCGCGCAATGCGTTCACGCGCCGTGAGCTTGCCCTTGGCGTGCTGTCGCGTGAACGCCTCGGCGTCACCGTGGCCGGCTTCGTATTTCCGCTGGCGGAGCTCGTTGAGCGGGTCGACCTTGCGGTGGCGGGGCGGGGTCGCCATCAGCGCTGAACGAACATCCAGCGATGACCTTCGAGGTCTTCGGCCCGGTAGCGCTTGCCTTCTTCGCCCGACTCGAGCGGCGACAGGACTGTCGCCCCTGCGGCCCTGGCGGTTCCGTAATGCGCCTCGATGTCGTCGACGTAGACGAGCACGCCGTCCACGATGTACGGGACCTCCGACCACTTGCGCGCGGCCTCGCTCTCCTCGCGATGCCGCTTCGGACCGTGGTAGTGGGGCGAGGGCGTGGCGAGCATGATCAGCCCATCGCCCGCCTCCATCTCGCCATGGCTGAGCCGGCCGCCATCGCCCAGGAACCGCGCCCGCTCGCGAAAGCCAAACGCACGTGCCAGCCAGTCCATGGCCGCCGGTCCGTTTTCGTACGCGATCATCGGAATGACGGCGGGATACTTGTTCATCACGCGGCCTCCCCCGGGCGGTATTCACCGAAAACGCCGCGCAGCACGCGGCAGCATTCACCGATCGTCATATAGTCCGCGAGCGCGGCCTTGAGGGGCGGCATCAGGTTGTCGGTTCCCCGCGCCGCACGCTCGAGCTCAGCGAGGTGCCGCTCGACCGCGGCTTGCGAACGCCGCGCGCGCAGCTTCTTCAAGGCCCGCGACTGCGCGACCTGGTGGCGCGGGCTGATCTTCATGATCTCGACGGGCCGCGAATCGGTTTCCGTGTAACGATTGACGCCGACCACGACGCGCTCACCCGATTCGATCCGCCGCTGCAGGCGGTAGGCGCTGTCGGAGATGCGGCGCTGCGTCCAGCCGGACTCGATGCAGCTGACCGCGCCGCCCATCTCGTCGATCTCGGCCATCATCGCGAGCGCCTCCGCCTCAACACGGTCGGTCAGGCTCTCCAAGTAATAAGAGCCGCCAAGAGGGTCCGCCACGAGGGACACGGCAGACTCGTGACCGATTACCTGCTGAGTGCGCAGCGCGATCTCGGCCGCGTTCTGCGACGGGAGACCAAGCGCCTCGTCATAGCCGTTCGTGTGCAGCGACTGAGTTCCGCCGAGGACAGCGCTCATGGCCTCGAGCGTCGTTCGGACGACGTTGTTGAGGGGCTGCTGTGCCGTCAACGTCACGCCGCCGGTTTGGGTGTGAAAGCGCAGCGCCTGCGAGCGCGGGTCGTGGGCGTGAAATCGGTCCCGCATGATGCGCGCCCACATCCGGCGTGCGGCCCGAAACTTCGCCACCTCCTCGAAGAAGTCCATGTGACAGGCGAAGAAGAACGAGACGCGTGGAGCGAAGTCGTCCACCGAAAGTCCTGCGGCCTGCGCCGCTTCGACGTACGCGATGGCGTGGCTCAGCGTGAGCGCGATTTCCTCCGCGGCCGTCGACCCCGCCTCGCGCATGTGGTAGCCGGAGATCGAGATGGTGTTCCAGTTGGGGAGGCTTCGCGCGCAGTAAGCGAAGAGGTCGGTGATGAGGCGCATGGACGGTTGTGGCGGAAAGATGTACGTGCCGCGCGCCGCGTACTCCTTGAGGATGTCGTTCTGCACGGTGCCGGTGATCTTCGCCGGCGGGGTTCCTTGCTTTTCCGCAACGAGCTGGTAGAGCAGCAGCAGCATCGAAGCGGTGGCGTTGATTGTCATCGAGGTCGAGACCTCGCCGAGTGGAATGTCCTTGAGCAGGATCTCCATGTCCTCGAGCGAGTCGATCGCGACTCCGACCTTGCCGACCTCGCCGTCGGCCATCGGATCGTCGGAGTCGTAGCCGATCTGCGTCGGCAGGTCGAACGCGACGGAAAGCCCCGTCTGGCCCTGCTTGAGGAGGAACCGGTATCGCTTGTTTGATTCGGCCGCGGTGCCGAAACCGGCGTACTGCCGCATCGTCCACAGCCGGCCGCGATACATGTTCTTGTGGATGCCGCGCGTGAATGGGAACGTCCCCGGCAGCGGCTCTTCACCGTCTCTATCCGTCGCCGAATAGACAGGCTTCAGTGGCAGGCCGCTGTCGTTTTGGATTTCCGTCATGTCTCGACGAACTCCGTGAGGACGCCGCCAACGCTCTTTGGGTGAATGAAGGCGATGCGCGTTCCATGCAGGCCGATCCGCGGCTCCGCGTCGATCAGCTCGAGACCGGCGGCTCGCGCATCAGCCATCGCTTTGTCGATGTCGTGCACCGCCACCGCGATGTGGTGCAAGCCCGGTCCTCGTTTGGCGAGAAACTTGCCGACCGGCGTGTCCTCACGCAGCGGTGAGAGGAGCTCGACCTCGGCGCCGCCGGCACGGAGAAAGGCCGCCGCCAGTCCGTCCGCCTCATTGGACGCTCGGTGCATCAGCTCGGCGCCGAACAGGTCCGTGTAGAGCTGGATCGCGGCGTCCAGGTCCGCCACAGCCACTCCGACGTGATGGATCCGCATGGGGCCTCTATTGTCGCGAGCCACGCTCCACCCAGGGACGGCCTCTATTTCTCGTACCGATACCAGCCCTCGCCTGTCTTCCGTCCCAGCTTGCCTGCGTTGACCTTCGCCTCGAGCTGTTGCGACGGCCTGTATCGCTCGTCGCCTGTCGACCGATACATGTGCAGGCGGGCGTTGTAGGTCACGTCCAGCCCGCTGAAATCGCCCAGCCGAAAGGGTCCCATGGGCCAGTTCAGCCCCTTCTCGACTGCGATGTCGATGTCTTCGAACGACGCGACGCCTGCATCGAGCAAGCGATACGCCTCCTGCGTCGCCGCGTGAAGGATCCGGTTGACGATGAAGCCGTCGATCTCTTTGTTCAGCAGAACCGCGGTGCGGCCCATCGCACGAGCCATCGCCATCGCACGCCGGACGCTTTCGTCCGACGTTTGGGGACCGCGGACGATCTCCACAAGGTCCATCACCAGGACCGGATAGAAAAAATGCATGTTGAGGCACCGGTCCGGACGTCGTGAAACGTCCGCCAGCTTGCTGATGCCGATCGTCGAGGAGTTGCTGGCCAGTACCGCGCCGGCGGGCGCCAGAGCGCCAAGCTCACCAAATATCAATCGTTTGGTCTCGAGGTCCTCGAACACCGCTTCGATGACGAGCTCAGCGTCCAGCACCGCCTCGTGGAGATCCGTGGTCAACCGCACGCGACCCAAAGCCGCGTCGGCATCTTCGCCCGAGAGCCTTCCCTTCTCGACCCGCCTGGCCAGGTGGCCCTGGTTGGAATCGCGAGCCTTGTCTAGCTGCGCCTCGTCTTTGTCCTGCAGCGCGACTTCGATTCCGTGCAGCGCGGCTTGCTGCGCGATCTGCGCGCCCATGCTGCCGGCGCCCACGACAGCCAGCCGGCTCACTGCATTCAATACGTCCCGTCCATGTCGGGCTAGCCCGCCACAGAGAAGATGCGGGTGACCGAGTTCACGGTCGCCAGGTTGCCGAGCAGCCCGTCGATGCGCAGCCTGCGTCGCAGGAGTTTCATCGCGACTCCTCGCCCCACCTCGTCGTAATACACCGGCAGCCCGAACGGGCCGATCCTGAGGTTGCTGAGACTCATCACGGTGTCGGCCTCCGCGCGAATCGTGATGTCGCGTTGCGGCTGAAGGCCGTTGTGGACGACGAGACGGCCGCGCTGAAAATCGAGCGTCACGCCTTCGTCGATGTCGGTGACCCATATGCCGACGCGGGCGGCAAGGGCGTCGAAGTCTCTCCTCCGCTCTGCCCGGCTGTCGACGTTGGCTTCGATCAGCCCCCCGAGCATGGATGCGAAGGCGCTCGGCTCTGCATCAGCGAAGTCGACAGTCTTGGCCGTATCTAGCTCTCGTCGGGCCACCTGACCGGAACGCGGGTCGTGCACTCGGTCAGCTCCTGCGACGCCTTCGTATACCGGACGATGGTCGGCAAATCGCCCTTCAGCTTCAGCTTGCCCTGCAGCATGCCCTTGGTCGCGTCCAGCTCTTTGGTCGCCACCTGCTTCCAACGCGTGTAGGGAGCGGTGATCACGAACTGGCATGCCTGAGCTTCGGAAGGGGGTCCGACTTTGATATCGCGAGCCTCGCCGTCGAACAGGTCCATCACGACGCCCACCGAATCCGGAAAGTTCTTGTCCGGCTCGGCCTCAACGACCAGTCCGACCGTCCACTTCCACCCCCTGGCCGCCGCCTTGTACATCGCGGACCGGTTGACCTCATCCTTGAACTTCGAGGCCCATTCGTCCGAGCCAAAATCGACCGCCATGTTCGACCTCCTAGCCGTGCAGGAACCGCTGGCAGTGAAGGTTACCTATCCCGCGGATTACGATGGCCTCGAGATGAACGGGACCGCTGTAATCCAGATGCTGCTGAACGGGTCATTCAACATGCTCCAGGAGCGACTCGAAGCGATGACCGATGAGGAATGGGGCCAGCGCGCCCTGCCCGGAACGAGCAAGCTGGGATTCATCCTCTGGCACTGCGCCCGGATCATCGATTGGACGGTCCACTGCGCCTTCCAGGGCGTTCCTGAGGTCGCCGATCGAGCCGAGTGGAGGGAGCGTTTTGCGCCAGAGGCGTGTTATGGGGCAGGGATTCCGGACGCGCTCGCGGACAGGGTCGTCGATTCGACCTCTCGTACCGACGTGGCTCTGTACCTGGGCGAGGTCAAGATCGAGGTCGGAGAATGGTTCGCGCGCCAGAACGATCAGACCCTTGACGCGGTTCCTCCGATGAAGGCGAACCAGGCAGGACGGCCGGGATACTTGGATCCCTCTGTATGGGCAGAGGTCGCCGACTTGAACGGGTTGCCTACCTGGCAGATCCTCGCCCGGCCTTGCGGAGCTCACATCAGACGGCACATGGGCGAATACGACGTGCTGCTTCAGGCGCTGCGCTCCCGCGGGGTCGTTACGCCTCGAGCGTGAAGCGAAGCGCGTTCTGACCGATGGCGATCAAGTCGCCATCGGAAAGCTGCTTCTCGATCACAGGCTCGCCGTTGACCTGCGTTCCGTTTGTGCTCCCGAGGTCGCTGATCCAGAACGATCCGTAACGGACCTCGATCCGGCCGTGATGGCCTGAGGTGGCAGGGTCGCCGACCACCACATCGTTGTCCGGTGCGCGACCGATGCTGACCATCTGGTTCGGCAGCGCAACGATCCGTCCCGAGAACGGTCCCGACTCAAAAGTCAGGAGAGCGGCGAAGCCCGAGCCCGACGCGATCTGCTCCGGCGGCATCGCCTGGAGCGACACGGTGCGCCTCGGGTCCGCATTGGGGTCGGTTTGCCGCCAGGCCGGGATCACCGAGGTGGCCTCCTCGAACGATCCTGGGTCGGTGCGCGAGCCGTTGCCGGAGGCGGCCGGGGGCGAGCTGGAAGGCCAGGCCACCAGAGTGGATCTCACATCGGCCTCCGGCTCGAGCTCGGCGACGGGCTCGGGCTCGGGCTCGGGTTCGGACGCCGGCTCCGGCGGGCGAGCCTCAGCCAGCGAGGCGGCCGGCTCGAGCTCGGGCTCGGGCTCGGGCTCCGGAGGAGGGGCTGGCGTCGGCTGCTCCGCGGGCTCGTCGAAGGCCGTCAGCTCCGGCTCTGTCGCAGACATCACAGGTTCCGGTTCAGCCGCCAGCGGCTCCGCTTCCATAAGTTCCGGTTCGGCTTCAGCGACCATCGGCTCGGCCTCGGCTGGTTCCGGCTCGCTTTCAGCCGCCACCGGCTCCGCTTCCGTAACTTCCGTTTCAGCCCGGGCGATGAGCGGTTCAACCGCATCGGCCTCGTATGCCGGCTCGGTTTCCGGTTGGGGTGGCGGCTCCAGGTCGACCTCTTGCGCAGGCGCCGCTTCCGCCACCGGGGGAGCGGGTTGGGCCTCCAGCTCCGCAGCCGATTCGTCGGCCACATCGCCGGGAACGGGCAGATCGGGCAGGGCTTCAGGCTCGACGATCGGCGCCTCGGCCGTCGCGAAATCGGGCACCGAAGGCTGAATCACCTCGGGCTCGACTGCGATGGCTCCGGAGTCCAGTACCGGAGCGGGCTCAGGCGGCCTCGACGTGATGGCGACGGTCTTGGCCCACTCCCGCGACGCTTCAGCCGGCACAGGGAGGATTTGCGTCTCCTCCTCAGGGGCGGCTCGATCCACTGGGGCGGTGCCGAGGTAGCGCTCGAACCAGGCCCCAATCCGGCGCAGGCGCTCGACGCGCCTGTCGGGCCGTCCGTTGCGTGAGAGATCGTGCGATTCCTCCGGAAAGCGGACGAGCTCGACCGTCTTGCCCAACAGTCGCATCGCACCAAACAGCTCCTCCGACTGCGACATCGCGCAGCGAAGGTCCATCTCGCCCGCGGTCAGCAGCAGCGGGGTGTGCATGTTCTGCACGTATCGGATCGGTGACCTGCGCCACAGCTCGTCGAGGTCCGGCCACGGCGGTGGCCCCATCTGGAGCATGCCCCATAGCACGATGTCGTGCTGCGAGTACTCGCTCACCAGGTTGGATATCGAACGCATTGCCACCGCGGCGCCGAAGCGATCCGTGTGGCCGATGATCCAGTTGGTCATGTAGCCGCCATACGAGCCGCCGCCCACTCCCAGACGCTTGGTGTCGATGTAGCCGGTGCGCTCGATGACCTGGTCGAGCGAGCTCATGATGTCGATGTAGTCCTTGCCGGCCCAATCGCGCACGACCTCGCGCCGGAAACGCTCCCCGTAGCCGTCGGAGCCGCGCGGGTTCATGTAGAAGACGACGAATCCCATGCCCGCCAGGATCTGCAGCTCGTGGAAAAAGGTCCATCCGTACTGGGCGTGCGGTCCGCCGTGGATCTCGAGCACCGCCGGGTGCAGCCGGCCTGGGTCGTGTCCCGGCGGCTTGAGCACCCATCCCTCGAGCTTCCATCCGTCAGGAGCTGTGAAGTAGTGCTGCTCAGGCTCGGCGATGTAGCGGTCGTGCAGCCACGGATTCAAGTCCGTGACCCGAGCCTCGGCACCGTGCGCGAGCATGAAGAGCTCACCCGGATCACGCGCATCCGAGGCGCAGAACGCCAGCACCCCCGAGGCGGTGTCGAAGTCATAGATTCGTCGCTGTCCGCCGGCCTCCTCACGCAGATTGCCTTCGAGGTCCACAGACTGGACGGATGTCACGCCGGGTCCGCTAGCCAGGAAGTAGATGCGCTGACCCGCAGCGTCCCAGCGGATCCTGGTCGCGTGGCCCGCCCGCATGTCGTTGATGACCGAGTCGGTGACAGCCAGGTCGAAGCTGGCGGTCAGGCAGTGTGGGCCGCCCCCGGACAACGGCACGACCCAGAGCCGCTCCAGCAGACCGACGTCGAGCCCGTTGGGCGCGATGAAAGCGATCTGGTCTCCCTTGGGCGACCATATGGGCGAGCTGAGGTAAAAGCCTCCCCCGAGACGCACCCGGGTGCCACCGAGGTCGACGAGGTACAGGTTGAGCTCGCGCTGCAGGTCGGAGCCGGGTTCGGCGTTGCCGGCCACCACCAGTCGCGTGCCGTCAGGCGACCAGTCGAAGTCCGTGACGTCCCAGGCGCCGCTCGTCAGCTGTTTGGCCTCGCCGCCGGATACGGAGACGACGAACAGGTGGTGATAGCGGCCGTCGACGTAACCTAGGCCGTCGTGCTTGTAGTCGAGCCGGCGCACGACCCGGGCAACGGGCGGCCGGCGGAGCTGCTCCCGGCCTTCCGGGGGCCGCGGATCGTCCACCACCGCCTCAGGGTCCGATTGGACCGTGCCGATGAACGCGACGCGGCTGCCGTCAGGAGACCACTTCGGCGCCGAGGCGCCCTCCGGCACCGCGCTCAGCTGCTGAGCGGTCCCGCCGGTTGTGATGTCTAGAACGAAGAGCTGGTCTGCGGCCCCGCTCTTGCTCAGGAACGCGAGCTTGCGGCCGTCGGGAGCCCATTCGGGGGAGTGGTCTCGCTGCGCGCCTCCAGTCGCTCCGATCGGCTCCGGGTCGAGCAAACGGCGGACCACGATCCGGCTGCGGTTCTGCCGGGAGCTCGCGTCCGCCCAGCCGACCTGATATGCGACCCGCTCGCCGTCTGGGCTCAGGCGAACATGGTCGATCCAACGAAAGCGGTAGAGATCTTCGGCGGTTAGCGGGGCAGCCATACCGACCGGAGGATGCTACCAGTAGAACCGATTTTCTACAGTTCCCGCGTACCTTTCCCTGGTAAACGAAGGCGGCAAAGATCGATGTTGCAGGTGTCAGGATGACGAGACGGGAAGCGGCACTCCATGGTTTCGGCTGGGGAGTCGTCGCCGGCCTGGCTCTCGTGGGGCTCATGTACTACGCGGGCGCTTTCCTGGGACTGCGTCCGCTGCCGCAGCTTCTCAACGAACCACTGCTCTCGATCATGCCCGGCTTCGTCTTCGGCTTTCTGATCGACACCCTGCAGCACGCGGGCAAGGTGGTGGAGGAGCTCGGCCTCATCGTCTTGATGGTCCTCGCGCTAGGAGCGCTTGGCGCGGCCAACTCGGTGGCCGGCCTTCGGTGGACCTCGCGGTATGTGCCTTTCGCATTCGCGGCAATCGGTTGGGTCGTGGTCGCCGCCGCGCTGCTGCCGCTCGGCGGATCGGGTTGGCTCGGACTCAACGACGGACCCGCGACTCCTTTGATCTGGATGGCGCTGTTCGCCATTTACGCCGTGGTTCTCCAGTACGGCGAGCAGCCGGCGCCAGGGCTGGACCCGGGCCGCCGACGGCTGCTCAGCGCGGTGCCGCTCGCCATCGGTGCAGTCAGCCTCGGAGCGCTGGGCCTCCGCCTTCTGCCTGACTGGTACCAGGCGATCTTCAAGGCCCCTGAGTCCGGCATGCGGGGGATCTCCCCTGCGATCACCCCGGTCCAGAACTTCTACGTGGTTTCGAAAAACTTCGGAGATCCGGTTGTGGACGGACAGACCTGGCAGCTCCGGGTTGGCGGACTGGTCGACCGCTCCATGAACCTGTCGCTCGGCGAGCTGCGCGGGCTTACCGCCGCCGACGAGCTGGTGACTCTCGAGTGCATCAGCAACAATGTCGGCGGCGAGCTCATGAGCACCGGCTCGTTCCGCGGCGTCCGCCTGCGCGACCTGCTCGCGATGGCGTCACCGCAGTCGAGGGGAACCTGGGTCGCGTTTCGGGCGCGCGACGGATACACGGAGAGCCTGCCCTACAAATTGATCCAGGGCGCGCCGGAAATCCTCGTCGCGTACGAGCTCGACGGTGCGCCGCTCCCGATGAATCACGGCTTCCCCGCGCGCATCCTGATTCCAGGCCATTACGGCATGAAGGGCCCGAAGTGGCTGGAGAGCATCGAGCTCGTCGACCAGGAGGCCAGGGGTTACTGGGAGCAGCAGGGCTGGGACCACAACGCCGTGGTCAAGACGACCGCGCGGTTCGACGTGCCGCGCGACGGCGACATCCTCAAAATCGGCGCGCTGGAGATCGGCGGCGTTGCTTTTGCCGGGACGCGGGGCATCGCCAAGGTGGAGTACACGACCAACGGCGGATCCAGCTGGGACCTCGCACGGTTCGACCAGCCGCTCTCACCTTTGACGTGGGTTCTGTGGCGAGCGACCTGGACACCGGCGAAGGAGGGTTCTTACCAGCTCACGGTGCGGGCGACCGACGGCGGGGGTAAGGTTCAGGACTCAACCAGCGCACCGAGCTACCCGAGCGGGGCGAGCGGCTACCACTCGGTGCAGGTAAGCATCTCTAAGTAGACCGGTCCAGCAGCTCCTGGACGATCTCCCTGTCGTGCGTGACCGACACAAAGTGTCCCTCGCCGTGCCACACGCGCAGGTCGACCTTGGGAATGCGCTCCGCGACGCGGCGGGCCGCTGAGAGTGGCGCATTCATATCGTCGTCGCCGTGCCACCATGTAACGCGAGTCCGAACCTGCCCTGGATCAAAGTCCCAATCGCGGTGCATGGCCATCGACTCGTCGGTCCATCCCTCGGCCCCTTGCTTGAGCGCTTCGGCGAGATTGCCGCGCGACATGCGCTGCCAGGCGGGGTCTTCCATCAGGGCTCTGTCTGTCGCCGGTGCATCACTCAGCACCCCCGGCATGCCTTCGTCGCTCAGCAGCCGAACGCGAACCTGGGCCAGAAAGTCGTGGAGCTCTTGCCAGCCCTGCTCCGCGAGGGCGTAGCCCTGCGCATTCACCCCGACAAGGTGGGCCACCTCGTCTGGCGCCAGGGGACTGGCGCCGACGACCACGGTGATCGCCGATACCCTTGCCGGGTGTCGCGCGGCAAGGGCAAGCACATGCGGCCCGCCGCCGCTCGTGCCCATCGCTGGGATGCGATCGATGCCGTGATGGTCCAGCAGCGCCGCGAGATCGTCCGCCAGGTCCGCGATGCCGCGTTCGGGTTTGCGCGTGGATCCGCCGAACCCCGGCCGATCCGCCATCAGATACCTGACGCCGAGGTCCCGCTGAACGCTCGGATCATGGTTGCGCTGCAGGCGTGAGGATGGGGTGCCCTGGATCCGGAAGACAGGAATGCCGTCCGGATCCCCCCACCACCGCCACGTGAGCTCGCGTCCATCGGGCAGCGTGAGCACGCCGTCTTCGTAGGCCAGACCGTCCTCGGTCGCCAATAGTCTCTTCACTTCATCGCCCATAAGGCTTTGAACGTGTCCCATCCCATCCTGAACAAACCCTCTTTGCGCAGCATCTTGAGGATGTTGTTCTGCTTGGCCCACTTCGACTTTCCGTCGACGCGGAAGAATTCGTCGAGGGCCCGATCCAGCACCTGGGGGTACTTGGTGAGCATCTGAGGGTTGTGCTCGAGCAGCGGCACCGCTTTGTCGTACTTCTTCATGTCGGCCATGATCCAGGAGTGGTCGAGCCTTCCCCGGTACTCGGCCAGCCTCGTCTCCGAGAAGTCTTCCAGCTCCTTGCAGCGGATCACCGTTTCTCCCGCTAGCCGGCCCGACTCCATGGCCAGGTTCGAGCCTTCGCGATGGACCGGGTTGGAAAGCATCGCCGCATCGCCGCAGACGAGATAACCCGAACCGTAGACCTTGGGGATGCCGCGATAGCCGCCTTCGGGGATGAGGTGCGCCAGATATTCGACCGTCTCCGCGCCTCGGAGCAGAGGTTTTACCGCCGGGTGCTGCTTGAAGTGCTCCATCAGATCGTTCGGCGTGCGCAGCGTCTTGTTGAACTCGCTCAGCAGCGCGCCGCCTCCAACCGACAGGGTGTCGTGGTTCGTGTAGATGAACATGAAACCGGACATGCCCATCGTCGAATCGCCGAAGCACTCCACCGTGCAACCCTCGCCAGACTCGCAGTTGAACCGCTCCTCGATGAGGCCTGGATCGAGCTGCATGATCTCCTTGACCGCCATCGCGACTTCGTTGGGTCGCAGCTTCCGCCGCAGAGGCGTTCCGTTTATCACTGTCCGCTCGAGCAGGCCGGTGCCGAGTCCGATGCCCTCGCACACGATGACGACGTCGGCGTAGACGTCGTCGCCGCGTCCAGTGCCAACGCCGATCACGCGACTGTTTTTGACGATCAAACGGTCGACCACCGTCTCCGGCACCACCAACGCGCCCGCCTTCTCGGCCTGCTCGGCAAACCATGCGTCGAAACGCGCGCGCAGCACGGAGTAGGAGTGCGGATGGGCGCGGTTGCGGATGTTCTTGTAGTCGAAGCTGATGGCGGCATCCGGCGTCATCAGCCACCGTCGCTCCTCGATGATCGGCCGCTCCAGCGGAGCCTGCTTCCAGTCGTCGCCTACGATCTCTTCGAGGTAGTGGTTGTACAGGATGCCGCCCATCACGTTTTTCGACCCGGGCTTCGCGCCGCGCTCGAGGAGCGCCACCTGTAGACCGGCCTTGGCCATCGTGATCGCTGCCGCGGTGCCGGCCGGTCCGGCGCCGACCACGACCGCGTCGAACTTCTCCTCGTCAGCCATCGATGTCACAGCCCATTTGGCAAATTGAAGCTCATCGGGCTGACCGGCGGCGTGGGGTCTGGGAAGTCGACGGTGGCGGGTATGTTTCGCGACCTTGGCGCGGTGGTCCTGGATGCCGACCAGGCGACCCACGATCTGTACGAGCCGGGAAGTCTCGCGTTTGACATGATCGAGGGCGAGTTCGGTCCGGAGTACATTCGCGACGGTCGCATCGACCGCGCACGGTTGGGCGAGCTCGTGTTCAACAATGCGGATGCGCGGCAGAAGTTGAACGCGATCATGCATCCGCTCGTGCGCGAATGGATGGCCGCGCGCACAGCCGAGGCTTTGATGCACGGGGCCTCGGTCGTTGTCCACGATGTGCCTCTCCTTTACGAGAGCGGACTCGAGAGCATCTATCCCGTCGTTGTGTTTGTTTATGTGCCGGAGGAATTGCAGGTGCGGCGGCTGGTCCAGGAGAGGGGGCTGCCCGAGGACCGCGCTCGGGCGATGCTCGCGGCGCAGATACCGATCGATCAAAAGCGGGACCGCGCCCAACACGTCGTCGACAACAGCGGGACGCGGGAGGAGACGCGCGAGCAGCTGCAACATCTCTGGCCGCTTTTGACTAGATAGCGCCGGAGGTTTTCAACTCCTCGAGTTTCGTGCCTTCTATCCCCAGCTCGGAGAGGATCTCAGCGGTGTGCTCGCCTAGGCGCGGCGCGGCGCGGCGGCGCCAGCCCTCGCTCATTCGGACGGCGGGCCGCACCTCCACTCCCGTCTCGTGCGTTTCGATCAGCCGCCGCGCCGCAATCTGCGGATGCGATGCGACCTCGTCGATGTCGAGCACGGGCTCGCAGCAGGCGTCGAGCCCGGCCAGCTTTTGCTGCCAATCGATGCGCGTGCGCGACGCGAAGATCTCCTCCACCGCGACATGAACCGAGTCGTCTTCTGAAAACTGCAGGTCGACGAGGTCCGGCCGCTCAAGTGCGCCGCACAGCGCCGACCAGAACTTCGGCTCGAGCGCCGCCACGCTGAAGTATCCGCCCTCCTTGCAGGTGTAGACGCGATAGCAGGCAAAGCGTCCGGCCAGGCGCTGCTCACCGCGGGCGACGGTCTCGCCGCCCGCATGCGTGGCGAATGCCATCGCCAGCCAGCTGACGGCGCCGTCGGTCATCGACGCATCGATCCAGCGTCCCTCGCCTCCCCGCTGCACTCCGACGATGGCGCCCAGGATCGCGACCGCCGGCTGCAGTCCGCCTCCACCGATGTCGGCGACCTGGACCGAGAGCGGAACCGGCGGACCCTCTCGGTCACCGTTGAGGCCAAGCGCGCCCGCCGTGGCCATGTAGTTGAGGTCGTGTCCCGCGCGCGAGGCAAACGGCCCGTCCTGTCCGTAGCCGGTGATGGAGCACATGATCAGCCGCGCGTTCCGCGAATGCAGAACGTCCCAGCCAAGACCAAGCCGACCCATGACGCCGGGCCGGTTGCCTTCGACCAGCACGTCCGCGCCGTCGACGAGTTGAAGCAGAAGATCGCGGCCGGCCTCCGACTTGAGGTCCAGCGTCACGCTCCGCTTGTTCCGGTTGATGGCGTTGAAGAGGGCGCTTTGACCATCGACCAGCGGGGGTGTCCACCGCATGTAATCGCCGCCGCCGGGCTCTTCGATCTTGATCACGTCGGCGCCCATGTCAGCCAGGAGGAGCGTGCAGTAGGCTCCCGGCAGGAGCCGTGTCAGGTCGAGCACGCGGATCCCCGTCAGCGGCATGGCGAGTTCAATTGTGCAGGCGGTCCGCACGGTCGTACGTTGGTAGGAGACTTTCGATGGCCGGCCGTGCGTTAATACGGCATGGAAGACACCCGTCGCAGAATGCGTCCCAATCCACACCTTGGCGAGATGACCATCAAGGTCCCGGCGCCGTTTGCCGGGATCTCCGACCTGGGGTTCACAGCCCAGTACCGGGCGCAGAACTTTAACGAGCCTCAACGCGACGTGCCCCTGCTGTTCGAAGGGCCTCCGCCGCCCATGCGAAGGCTGGCCGAGATTTTGCTCCAGCTCACGGAGACGCATTCGACGACCTACCTATGGTCGGCTCCGGTGATGCTGAGCGACGAGGTCGTCGTCCTCGCGTATCGCGACCGAAGCGTTGCCGGAAAGGAGCTGTCCGACGGCGCGCGAATCGCCGACTACGTGATGAACCTCGTGCGCCCGGTGGTCTTCACGTTCCTCCACGACTGCGCGGTGATCGCGCACCTACGCCTGTCCGAGAAGATCGAGATGCGCGTCAGCGCGGAAAGCCGCTCGGTCGTCGAGTTCGCGCTTCCGCTCCAGGACATCGTCCAGCCCAACGGTGAGCGGCTCCTTTGGGGAGTCGCGTAAGCAGCCTACGGGCTCGGTGAGACGCTCGGCGACGCAGACGGCGAAGCCGAAGGCGTAGGCGTCGGACTCGTCACGCTGCTCGCCCGGGCGCTGCTTGTGGTGGTAAGGCTCGGAGCAGCCACCGGGCCCGGACCCTGGTTGGCGAAGTAGAGGGCGAGCGGGACCACGATCATCCCGGCGATGACGGTTAGAACGAACGTCACCGCTCCCCACTCCCGACGCAGCACAGCCCAGTTCACGAGTCGTCGATTCTACTTAGATCCAGACGTGGCCATCAGGCCGGATTCATTCCGGCCGCCACCCCGCGTCCCCCTACCAACCTCCACCATGCGTTGCGTGTGGAGGAGGGGGTTCCGCGGGGGAGCAATCAGTAAGGCCGCATCCTTGCCGCGCTCCGCGCGCGACATCAGTCCTCACCCGCGATTAGAAATCGTCATCCAGACGTTGCCATCAGGCCGGATTCATTCCGGCCGCCACCCCGCGTCCTCTTTCCATTCGCCACCGGGCGATGTGTGTGGAGGAGGGGGTTCCGCGGGGGAGCAATCAGTAAGGCCGCATCCTTGCCGCGCTCCGCGCGCGACATCCGTCCTCACCCGCGCTCTAAAAATCGTCGTCGCTGGCTGCGCCTTCCTCTTCCTTCTTCTTGCGCTGGTTCAGGAGCCGGATGAAGTCTTGCGCCCGCGCGAGCGCTTTCCAACGCTCCGGGAAGAAGTCTTGGACCAGGATTTGGCGGTCCGGCTGCTGGTAGACGGTGACGCACCATTTGTTGAGGGTGCGCGAGACTTCGACCTCGAAGTCCTTCTCCGCGGTCTCATACCGAACAACTTTGTCGTCGTCGAACCTTCTTCTTCCAGAAACAGCCATAGGTAATTCACTCGGGCAGGGATGCGGCTCATTGAGCGTATTCCGATTATAGGCTCCGAAACGGGCAGTCTCCGGACTAGGTGTCGCGCAGCTCCTGGAGGAGCGGCAGGAGCTGTTCCCGGAGTCCTTCCCGCTTCATCGCCAGCATCAGGTTGGCCCGCAGGTAACCCGGCACGGTGCCCGTGTCGTAGTAGTCGCCCGTGAACTCCAGGGCCACCACAGGCTCCTTGCCGAGCACGTGCTTGATGGCGTCCGTCAGCTGAATCTCCTTACCGGCGCCCGGCTCGGCCTGGTCGAGCGCGGCGAACACCGCCGGGGTCAGGACGTAGCGACCGAGGATCGCCAGGTCAGACGGCTCGGTGCCGGGCTCTGGCTTCTCGACCATGTCGGTGACCTCGTGGATGCGCCCCTGGCTGCCGTTGGTGACGACCACGCCGTAGCGCCCGATCTCGCTGCGCGGAAAACGCCGAACGGCGATCACGGTGGCGCCCGTTTTGCGATGGGCCTCGATGAGCTGCTTCAGGCACGGCTCGTCGCCGAGGATGACGTCGTCCGCCAGCAGAACCGCGCAAGCCTCACCCTCGACCAGGCGCCGCGCAGTCCAGACAGCGTGCCCGAGTCCCAGAGGCTCTTTCTGTTGGATGTAGGTGATGTCGAGCTGGTTGCTAAGGTCGTCGACCTCGCTCAGGATGTGCAGCATGTCGCTCTTGCCGCGCTCCTCGAGGTAGTGCTCGAGCTCCAGCGAGCGGTCGAAGTGGTCGACGATCGCTCGCTTGCCGCCGCCGGTCACCATGATGACCTGCTCGATGCCGCTTGCGATCGCCTCCTCGACTCCGTACTGGATGGTCGGCTTGTCGACGAGCGGCAGCATCTCCTTCGGCTGCGCCTTGGTCGCGGGCAGGAAGCGAGTCCCGAGACCTGCGGCGGGAAAGATCGCCTTGCGCACTTCGCGAGTCGTCACGAACGACAATTTATCTCGTGGACGCGATCGAGGGGATTCGCCCGGGCCTGGAAGGGAGGCTCGAACGCGTCGTTGAAGGCGAATTGCTCACCCACCACGTCGGCGGCAAAGGCACGTTCTCGACCCCGGCCATGATCGGATTGATGGAGATCACCTGTCATCGCTCGATAGAACGCCTGCTGCCCGCAGGTCACACATCTGTCGGCTACGAAGTCCATGTGCGACATCTGGCGCCGGCCGCCCCGGGACGCACCGTCGTCGTGACGACGCGCGTCGCCGAGGTCAAAGGCAACAAGCTCAAGTTCGAGGTCGAGTGCCACGAGGGCGACACACTTCTTGGCGACGGCATCCACAAGCGGGCTGTCGTCCCGGCCATGTTCTAGCCATGCAGTACTGGGACAACGTCACGCGCTCGTTCCGGATCGCCTGGAGGCATAAGTACCTATGGCTGATCGCGTTGTTCTCGGGCGAAGGCGGGGCCGGATTCAACTCCAGCTTCAACCAGGGCACGGGCGGCAGAACTGGCACCCCGAGCACCGCGCAGATACAGCAGCAGGTCACGACGTGGGTTAGCGAGCACGTCGGCCTGATCGTCTTCCTGATCGTGCTGTGGGTGGTGCTGGCGGTTGCGTTCTTCATCCTCGCGGCGGTTTGCGAAGGCGCGACCGTGCGCGCCGCCGCGGAACACGACGCAGAACGGCCCTTCGGACTCGGGTGGGCATGGCGTTCCGGGGTTGCGACGATGTGGGTGATCATCCGCTTCCGGCTTCTGCTGCTCGCGCTCATCCTGCCTGTGGTCCTCATCCTGGCGGGGCTCGTATTCGGGGCGGTGGCGTCGATTGCGAACAACAGCGGAGGGGCGAGCGTCGGCTTCGTGCTGCTGGGCATCCTGCTTGGGCTGGCGGCGATTCCCTACTTCATCTATCTCTTTTTCCTGGATCGTTTCGGTTCTCGAGCGGTCATCCTGGAGCAGCTCGGCGCGCGGGCCGCCATCGTCCGCGCCCACCGGCTGCTGTTCAAGCGCCTTGGCCGAGCGCTCCTCGTCTGGCTGCTGGCGGTCGCTGTGAGCATCGTTGTGGGCATCCTTTTCGCCTGCGTCGCGGCGCTGATAGCCGTGCCTTTCGCGCTCATCGGCGTGGCGCTCTTCGCTTCGGGCTCGGCCGCCGTCGTGCCGCTTATCGTGGTGGGTGTGCTCATCCTGCTGCCGATCGTGTTGATCGTCCAGGGATTCCTGACCGCGCAGGGTTCCACCTACTGGACGCTTGCCTTCCGGCGCATCGAACTCGAGCCGCCGACCCCGTCCTACTACCAGCCGGTGCAGCCGGCACCCCCACCTCCTCCCCAGGTCACCTCATGAGCGACGAGCTCGACCGGGTCTCGCCGCGCGAGAACGCTCGAACCAGGGCGCGCGACAGGAAGATCCGTGGCCCGAAAGTGGTCTCCGTGAATCCAGGCTTGAAGAAGCTGGCTCAGCACCTGGCAGACAAGCGTCGCAAGAAGAAAAGTCGCTGACCACCGAGGCAACGGCGGTCTCGCCAGAGGATGTGGAACGGGCCGCGCATGACCTGCGCCCCTACCTGCCGCCCACGCCGCTGCAGTTCTCGCGCGCGTTCACGGACAAAGCCCGCTGCCACGTCCATCTCAAGATCGAGACTGTCCAGCCCATACGTGCCTTCAAGGTGCGGGGCGCGCTGAACAGGATCACGCACATCCCTGCCCCGGAACGTCGCGCCGGGGTCATCACCGCCTCGGCCGGGAACCACGGGCTAGGGGTCGCCTACGCGGCCGCGACATTCGACACGCCGGCCACGGTTTACGTCCCCGAAGGCGCCAACGCGCTCAAGGTCGAGGCGATTCGGCGACTCGGCGCCGGAGTCGTACCCGCGGGCCGTAACTACAACGAGGCCAACCTCGAAGCGCTCGCTTTCCAGAAGGAGTCAGGCGCCACCTTTGTGCACGCCTACAACGACGTGCACGTCATTGCGGGACAGGGGACGATCGGCCTGGAGATCCTCGACGCGATGGAGGATGTCGACACGGTTATTGTCCCCGTTGGGGGCGGTGGGTTGATCGGGGGCATCGCGCTCTACATCAAGGAGAGGAGACCGGCTGTTCGCGTGGTGGGCGTCGAGCCCGCCGGCGCGGACGCGATGCACCGGTCGATCGCCGCTGGTCACATCGTGACTTTGGAACGCGTCGACACGATCGCGGATGGGCTCGCCGCATCCGCCCCAGGTCCACTCACGTTCGAGTTGGCTCGGCGTTATGTCGACGAGGTCGTGGTCGTCAGCGAGGCCGAGATGCTGCGGGCCATCCGCCTGCTGTTCCAGTGGGAGCACCTCCTGGCGGAGCCCGCAGGTGCGGCGGCGATCGCCGCATTGCTCTACCACCATCGCGCCGCGCCGAACGAGAGGGTCGTCGTGGTTGTGTCCGGCGCCAACATCACCGAAGAGGTCCTGCTGCGCGCCCTCAAAACTCGTTGATCCGGTTACGCTGACGTAATTCCGTCCACGAAGAAAATGGGGGTTAGACGATGAAGGCCTACGTCCTCATCAACGCGTCACCTGGGCGCGCCCTGGAGGTGGCCAAGAAGATGGAAGGCGTGCAGGGCATCTCCGCCGCCGACGCCATCACCGGCGAGTACGACGTGATCGCGGTGTGCGAGGCGCCCGACGTCAACTCGATTGGGTCACTCATCGTCGACAAGATCCAGAAGATCGACGGGGTCTTCAAGACGATCACCTGCCTCGCAGTGAAGTAGCTCCCGCGGAGGCCGGCTGTTCGGCAAGGACCGCCGCCACCACCGGGAGTCGCGTCAGCCACCGGGCCATCGCCGGTATCTCCTGCTCGAAGCTGCCGACCGACGGCGACCAGGTCAGCTCGCGGCGCGAGTACGAATCGTCGTACTGGTGCGGTTTGCCTAAGACGTCCACGGCGTAGATACCCGGCCAGACCACGGCGCCTGCGGGAGTGATCGTCTCGAGGGCGAGCGCGCGAAGATACGCAAGGTCGTAAGGAATCGACGCGATCTCCGCCGCAAAGCCGACGGCGCGTGCCGCTGAGGCAAGGAAGTCGCGCCACGTGGAGTCAAAGCCTCCCACGAGATAGCGATGTCCGGGGCGGCCGCGATCAGACGCTGCCAGGCATGCACGCCCGACGTCCTCGGCCGAGACAAATGTCTGCTTCGCCCGTCCACCGCCTGGGAGCCATACCCGCCCATGCACCATGGCAGCCATGAGGCGTGGCAGGATCCAGTCGTCGCCCTCGCCAAACACGCGCGCGGGACGGACGATCACGACGTCCAGGTCGTCCGCCGTCTCGAGCAGCCATTCCTCCGCGTAGAGCTTTAATCGCTCGTAGGCGTGAGCGGGCTTGAGCGCCGACTTCTCGGTGACGCGCGCGAAGTGGTCGGGACCATAGACGTCCGCCGTCGACACGTAAACGAGTCGCCGCACATTTGCGGTGCGCGCCGCCTCGACGACGCGACTCAGGATGTGCGGCGGTCGTTTCCGGAAGCGAAGACGGTGGGCCGGTGGACTGGTCTCGGCGCAGAAGATCACGACCTCGATGCCTGAGATCGCGTCGCTCAGTGTCTCGTCGTCAGCGTCGGCGTTCAGCTCGATGACGGGCACGTCGGCGGCGAGGGCTCGCGTGACGTGGTGGCCGAGAAACTCTCCGGCTCCGATGACCAGGTGCAAAACCCAAGGATTCTAGGGTCTCGACTCCCGAAGTTCGACGCAGCTCGCGGCATCGGCGGCCGGAGCCAAGGAGACGACGAGCACGCGAGGGAGCGCAACCTGCTGGGGTCCCCGCATCGTTGTGCGGGGCTGCTGACCGAGCGCGCGCAGGAGTCGACGCCGGCTTAAGCGCCATCCGGGGTCCCCGCGAAATCGCAGATTTCGGGGGGTGGTCTGGCGCCCGGCCGCCTAGGCCGCGTAGATGCGAGAACTCTCGGGGGTCGAGACCCTCAGGCTCGGCGCTTGGCAAGGGCGGTCGCGATGGAATTCCTCACTCTCTCGACCATGCCCGTGACCCGGCGGCTGAGCTGCCACCACGCGGGCAGGTCCGGCTTGATCGGCGGCCCGATGGAGACCTCCACGCGATGGAAGGGCCACAGGGAGTCGGTGCCGCGAACCGCGACCGGGCTGACGGGCACGCCGGCCTGCAGCGCGAAGTAGCCGATGCCGTTCTTCAGCGGCCGCAGCGCCCGACCGCGCGAGTAGCGGCCCTCGGGAAATATCAGCATCACGCCGCCACGCTCGAGCACCTGGTAGACGGTGCGGAGTCCCTGCTCATCGAGCTCTCCCCTGTTCGGCGAGATGGGAAAGACGCCAATGAGCGGAAGCAGTCTTCGCTTCCATGCCCGGTTGAAGACGGTCTCGCGCCTGGCCATCGTGTAGATGAGTGGCCGCTCCGGAAAGAACGGGATGATGAAGGCAGGGTCGTACCAGGCCTGGTGATTGGCGGCGATGATGTACGGCGGCTTTGGAATGTTTTCCAGGCCGGTGACCGTGACGCGAAAGAGGTGCGTCACAAGCCACCTCACCAGCCGCCGCAGGAAGAGGTAAAGGCGCGGCGGTTCCCACGGTGTCGGGTGAACGAGCGGGTCGAGCGGCGCCCCGACCAGCGCCCGGTATTCGGGGCTCTTGTAGCGGGAGCTGTCGGTTGGACTACCGGTCGAGGAAGGCGTGGAGGACGCGGTTGAACTCCTCTGGCCGTTCGGCCTGCGGCGTGTGCCCCGCCCTTTCGATCACAGTCAGCTTGCATCGGTCGATCAACGAGCTGGCGCGCTCGGCGTGCGCCAGCGGGAACAAGGGGTCGTTCGCGCCCCAGATCAGCTGGACCGGGATCTTCAGCTCGTTCAATCTCCGCGTCACGTCGTGCTGCCCGCCGAGCAGCGCGCGGGGATTGATGAGCGAACGCACCGTGGACAGGTACGCATTGTGAAATCCGTCCGCCGCATACATCTCCCTCAAGTCGGCCAGGTACGCGTCATCCATCGTTTCTCTGAGGTCTGATGTAACCCCTGCGTAGCGCCCCGCCACGCGCCGGATCATCGCCGCGGGAGCCCACGAAAGGGCATCGCGCGTGAGGCGCATGACCGCCTCGCCCACGCGTGGGATCGTGACGAGGCCGTAAGCCATCTGGGCCATGCGGACCTGTGGCCGGCCGAGACCAAGCGTGTTGATGAGCACGAGCTTCCGCACGAGCTTGGGCCGTTCGAGGGCGACCTCGAGCGCGATCCGGCCTCCCAGAGATGTCCCCACCAGGGCGGCGGCGCGAAGGCCGCGCTCCTCCATGTAGCGGCTGATGAAGCGGGCGAAGTAAGGAATCGTGTAGCGCGCGCGCGGTTTGTCGCTCCGGCCGTAACCCGGAAGATCCGGAGCGAAGACTCGATGTCGAGCGGCGGTCGATTCGAGTGTGTGTCGCCATTCCATGTATCCCGAGGAGCCGAGACCGTGGACGAACACGACGGCAGGGCCGCGGCCACCATGCATGTGGTGCACCCGAAGCGCGCCGACGTCGAGGAATCCCGATTGCACCCTTTTCGCGGTTCGCCGCGTGGACGCGATCATGAACGGACCACTAGGCCGGAAGCATACGGGCGGGGATCGCAAGCCCAGCGATCTTCACGCCGCTCGTGAAACGAGCGGCATCTGTGCCTCGAATCACGGTCACAGCCCCCGGGCCGGCGGCTCGCCAGCCCTCATCGATCCAGACCGCGGCGCTGCGCTCGTCGATGCCGAGGAGCGTCATGTCAGGCAATTCCCGCCGCGCCGACTCGACCCATTTGTGGCCGAAGGTGTCGTAGTGAGGGAGCACCGCCGTATCCGGCACGACGCCCAGCCCGTCATTCGGCCGTCGGTTGGTGCGGTCGGGCCAGCCGGCGCGGATGAGGGTGTGGCTGCAGAGCGCCATGGCGCCGGCTGACGATCCCGCAAGGGCGGCTCCATCTCGCCAGGCCTCGAAGATCGAGGTCCACACCCGCGACTCACGGAGCACCTGCGCCACCAGACCGGGATCGCCGCCGACCAGATAGAAGAAGCCGCCTTTCCGCGCCTCGTCCGCCAGATCCTTCGAGTTCGCGTCGGTGCGCTTCAAAACAGGCAGCTCATGCAGCGGCAGCCCTAGCCGGGCGAACCAGCTTGTCGCATGGGCAACCGCGTCCTCCGGGCCCTGGCGCGCGGCGGCGGTGGGAACAACGAACGCCGGGCCCGGTCCGGCGGCGGCGGCAAGCATGCGGTCCTGTTCCTCGTTGCCCGGTTTGAACTCCTCCCCGCCGACCAGCGCGAGCACTCCGGGTGCCCTCTGAGTCACGTCCGTAGTATGTGGCGGTGTCTGAGTCGGTTCGGGTCAGGATCGCGCCGAGCCCCACCGGGTTCGCCCATCTCGGCACCGCCAGCACAGCTCTCTACAACGTCCTGTTCGCGCGGCAGAAGAAGGGCACGTTCGTGCTGCGCATCGACGACACCGACCTCGAGCGCAACCGTCCGGAGTTTGAGGACCTGATCTACGAGAGCCTTCGCTGGCTCGCGCTGGAGTGGGACGAGGGCCCCGACAAGCGCGGGCCGTACGAGCCATACCGCCAGTCCGAGCGCCTCGACATCTACAAGCAAGAGGCCGCCCGGCTGATCAACGACGGCAAGGCCTACCGGTGCTACTGCACGCCCGAAGAGCTGGAGGCGGAGCGCAAGCAGGCCCAGCTCGAGAAACGGCCGTACAAGTACTCGCGCCGATGCCTGACCAACCCGCCGGAAGGCCGAATGGTCTTTGCGGTGCGTTTCAACGTGCCGGGCGGTGAGGTCGTCTTCACCGATATGGTGCGCGGCGAGATGAAGTTCGACGCCGACCTGATCGGCGATTTCATCATCGTCAAGTCGGACGGTTATCCGACGTACCAGTTCGCGAGCCCGGTCGACGACTCGTTGATGAAGATGACGCACGTGATCCGCGGCGAGGAACATCTCTCCAACACGCCTTATCAGCTGATGCTTATCGACGCCCTCGGTTATGAAAGGCCTGTCGCCTACGCTCACATGCCGCTGATCCTGGCCCCCGACGGCGCAAAGCTCTCCAAGCGCAAGCATCCCGAGTCGAACCTGATGCTGTTCAAGGACCAGGGCTACCTGCCCGAGGCGCTCATCAACTACCTCGCGCTGCTTGGTTGGAACCCCGGCACAGCACAGGAGATCTTCACGCACGATGAGCTTCTTCAGACGTTTTCATTCGAGCGCGTACAGCACGCAGGCGCGCGCTTCGATTGGGAGAAGCTGAACTGGATCAACGGCGAGTACATCCGCAAGCTCGCGGACGAGGAGCTGGCGCGCCGCCTGCAGCCCTTTGTTCCGAACCTCGATCCGGCGACCATCGAGCGCGCGATTCCGCCGCTCAAGACTCGAATGCACAAGCTCGCGCAGGCGGTCGACTATCTCGACTATCTGTGGACCGACCCGGCTCCACCCGCGCTCGACGCCGCCACCGCGGAGCGTGTCCGCGCCGCGATCAACGTCCTGAAGGACGTGCCTTGGGAACCAGAAGCGATCGAGGCGGTGCTGGAGGGGGCGGTCGAGGAATCAGGAGTTGGCAAGGGCAAGTTCTACACGCCGCTGCGCGACATTGTGACCGGGAAAAAAGTGTCGCTGCCGATCCACTACACGCTCGCCCTTCTGCCAAAAGAGGTCGCCATGCATCGACTGCAGCGAGCCACCAACCCGCCCGACTGATGGTCCCGCTCACTATCGTCATCGACCTGAACCCGAACATCGCGCGCATCGGGCCGCTTCTGATCACGTGGCACGGGGTCTTCGCGGTCCTCGGCATCATCGCCGCCGCCCGGCTCGGTTTCTGGCTGCTCCAGAAGGACCTACCCAACTTGACAGGGACGGGCGACGGTCTGGCCTGGATGGTCGTGCTGGGCTTGATCGGCGCGCGTCTCCTCTATGTGTGGGAGAACTTCAAGCTTTTCGCCGACGGCCAGCTGCTGCGTATCTTCGCGCTGACGGAAGGCGGGATCAGCCAGTGGGGCGGCTTGTTCGGAGCGATGGCGGGAACCTACGTCTGGGCGAGGCGATCGAAGTTTTCGTTCTGGAAGATCATCGACGCGGGCGGCGCCGCCGCCATGATCGGGCTCGCGATCGGGCGGATCGGCGACGTCATCAACGGCGAACACCACGGATCGCCGACCAACCTGCCCTGGGGAGTCGAGTACGTCAACCCGAACACGCTCGGCGAGCCTGGCAGGGTCGTCCATCCCGAGGTCGCGTACGAGATGGTGCTCTGCCTCCTCATCCTCGGCGCCCTTCTGCCCGTCCACCAGCGCCTGAAGGCGCGGCTGCCGGATGGCGTGCTCGGTCTGATCTATTTCGGGATCTACGCGGCGGGACGTTTCTTCCTCAGCTTCCTCCGGACGGATCCGAGCGTCTTTCTCGGCCTGCGACAGGCGCAGCTGGCCTCGGCCGCGGTGGTGCTGGTCGCGATCATCGTCGCACCGGTTCTTTTCCGGCGAGCTTCAAGAGCCGCCGCGCCAGCGCCGGCGACGCCGAGTCATGTTTGAAATAGACATGGACCTCGTCATGCGCAGTCGCGGCGGACTTCACCTGCTCGACCCAGGGCTGAAGCGACCTGGCGGTGTAGCCACGTCGTAGCCGGTAGTAGGCAATCGAGCCAAGGTCGACCTGAGGGGCCCTGGGCCACTTCGCCTCGTCGGTCACCACGAGCGCGCCGCCGTGCTCCTGGATCACGCGATACGTGTCGGGGTCGAACCACGATTCGTGTCGAAACTCGGCGGCCGCCGGCCGCGCGAGGGCTGTCAGCAGCGAATCGAGGAGGGCCAGGTTTTTCTGGCGCGCGGGAGGGAACTGGAGGAGAACCGGGCCGAGGCGCTCACCAAGCGCAGCGATGCGCCGGCTGAAAATGCCGGCCAGCCCGACGCGGTCAAAGCCCTCCGCCGAATACGTCAGGCCTCGATTTGCCTTCATGCAAAACCGAAAGCCCGCGGGCGTCTGGGCGGCCCAGTTGAGCAGCGTCGACTCGGGCGGCGTCCGGTAAAAGCTGCCGTTCAGCTCCACGCCGCTGAGCCGCTGGGCGTAGTAGCCGAGCATCTTTGACCCGGCGAGCGACGCGGGATAGAACGTGCCCTTCCACTGCGCGTAGCTGAAGCCGGACGTCCCGGCGAAAAGCATGGGTCAGGAAACCGCTTGCTTGTTTCGCATCACGCGCTCGTGAAGCTGACCGCAAGCCGCGTCGGCCTCCCGGCCACGAGTGTCGCGCACGGTGACGTTGAGTCCCTGCGCCTCGACCATCCCTTTGAAGGCCCGGATCGAGGTGCGGTCGGGGGCGCGATACGGCGTGTCTTCAACAGGGTTGAACGGGATCAGGTTGACGTGCGCGAGCTTGTGCTTGAGCAGCGCTCCAAGCTCCTTCGCATCGCGCTCCGTGTCGTTGACGCCCGCCAACATCACCCATTCGTAGCTCACGCGGCGGCCGGTGCGAGCGCCATACGCCTGCGCTGCATCGACGAGCTCGTTCACCGGGTACTTGCGGTTGATCGGCACCAGCACGTCACGCAGCTCGTCGCGCGCCGCATGAAGAGAGATCGCGAGGGTCACGGGAAGCTTCTCGTCTCCAAGCTGGGTGATGCGCGGGATGAGCCCGCTGGTCGAAACGACGATGCGTCGCGGGCTGATACCCAGCAGCTCGGGATCTGCAAGCTTGCGGACCGAATCGATGACGGCACGGTAGTTGGCCATCGGCTCGCCCATGCCCATGAAGACGATGTGCGACAGACGGCGGCCTTCCGCGGCCAGCAAGCGCTCGGCGTCGACCGCCTGCTCGACGATCTCATACGCCTTCAGGTTGCGGCCGAAGGGAAACTTGCCGGTGGCGCAGAACGGGCACCCGATGGGGCAGCCGGCCTGTGACGAGATGCACAGCGTCGAACGGTCTGCGTAGCGCATCACAACCGCTTCCACCGAGTGGCCGCCGTCGAGCTCGAACAGTGTCTTGGTCGTCCTGCCGCCGTCCGCCTCGGAGACCGCGATCGGCCGGAGTGAGGTGGCGCGGAAGTCGGTGTTGAGTGCAGACCGGAATCGTTTGGGCAGCTCGCGCATCGCATCGAAGTCCGCGGCGCCGCGGGCCAGCCAGCCCCAGATCTGTTTGCGGCGATACGACGGGGCGTCATTTTTGGCGAGCCATTGCTCGAGCTCGGACGCGGAGAGGGACAGAATCGGCGGATTCACGGCGCCTAGATTACGGACGGTTCGAAGACCTCGCCCTTTTCGCGCACGTCGCCGTCCTCGACCAGCTTCCGCAGATGAGCGCGCAAAGTCATCTCAGCCGCAACCGCCAGCTTCTCGTCCAGCTCGCCGTAGACACGCCGGGTGAGCTCGGCGGCTGTCCCTCCTCGCCGCTGGACCTCGGCCAGGATCTGCGCCTCGCGCGCGAGCCGATGGCGGCGGTACTCGTCGATCTTCCCCATCGCGTCCGTCACCGGATCCCAGTGACCCGGAAAGAGGATGCGCGGCTGCATCGCAGCGAGCCTGTCGAGCGACCTCAGGTATGCGGCGACGTCGCCCTCCGGGTAGGTGACCATCGAGCTGCCGTGGCCGAGGATCAGGTCGCCGGTGAAAATCGCGCCATCCTCGGCGATCAGAAAGCACAGGTGGTCGGCGCTGTGGCCCGGGGTGTAGAGCGCGGTGAGGTTCAGCGTCCCTGCACGGACGATGTCGCCGTCATTCAGCTCCGGATGACGCAGCACACTGGCCTGGAACTGGCTCGCGAATCGCTGGGCGAGCGGCAGGTGATCGGGATGGCCGTGCGTGACGAGAACGACGCCGACCGTCTTGCCCGAAAGACGCTCGTGGAGCGCAGCCAGGTGAGCCTCGTCGTCCGGACCTGGGTCGATGACGACGACCACCGGACCCGCGCCGACGATCCACGTGTTCGTCCCCGGCCCCGTGTACGGTCCGGGGTTCGGCGCGACGACTCGACGGACCTCCGTCAACGAGGGCGGTGCGCGGGCAGGTAGATGTCGGCGCCGTCGGGACGGCGGGCGTCCAGCCACCCGTCAAGCTGCGTATCGACGATCAAGCGGACGAGCGGTTCACCAAGCTCCGGCACGGCAGGCGGCTTCCGCTCGGCGCCCACCGAGACCTGGATCTTCCACCACGCCCCCATCGGCTCGGCGTCGACACGAAGGCCATTCCCTGCCAGCCAGTCCTTCAGCCGCGTGAAGGCTTCGACCAGGGCCGTCTCGCTGCCGATGACCGTCGCGTCGGAGGGCACATGGTTTGCAGCGTTGGGAATTGCAAGATTCAGCACCGCGCCCAGGACCACTCCGCGTGCGGTGTCCTTCGGCTCGACGGCCGCGGCCTCCAGGCCGGCTGCGCGCCGGCCCACCTCCTGGGCCTGCTCAAAAAGGCCCTCGAGCAATTCGGGGCGCCCGAAGGCGGCATGCCGGGCCGATTCCTGCAGGGCCAGCACGGACGAACGAAGCTTGTGCCCGAGCCGTCCGAGGAGGTAATCGCGCTGCTCGTCGGCGATCCGCTGTCCGATCTCCGCGGCTTGGCGCGCCAGGCGCAGCCCGCCCTGCTCCGCCCAGCCCACGAGCCGGCCGTTCAGAACGAGCGGTTGCCAGTCTCCGCCGGGCGGTGGGAACTGCAGGTCAGCTGGGCCGTGGCGCTTGTGGTCGGGCACCAATTCCATGCCGCCGCCGACGCGGACCCACATGGGCGTGGGGGCGCTCATAGAAGTGTCTAACGGAGAACTAGGTGCGAATCCGTGCAGGAACTGTGAACCTGAACGTCGTGCCGCGCCGATCGCTCGCGGCGACCCAGATCCGGCCTCCAAACGACCGCTCGACGACGAGGCGGCACAGGTAGAGCCCCAGGCCCAACCCGCCCTGGGAGCGACTGCGCCCGGCGGGGCCCGTCTTCTCGAAGACGGTCTCCAGGGTGCCGGGCGGCAGGCCCGTGCCGTGGTCGGCGACGGTCACCTCGAGCCAGAGGCGCTGGACCTGGCGCGCTTCCACCTGCACGGGGCCGGTCGTGTACTCGAGCGCGTTGCCGATCAGGTTCGTCAGCACCTGACCGAGGTGAGCCGGCTCGCAAAAGGCCGGGGGCAGGCCCGGCAGCAGGTTGATCTGCACGGCGGAGGTCCGCTCCGCGTAACGGTGGTTCAGCACCGCGATCACGCCGCTCAGGGCCGAGGTGAGGTCGACCGGCTCCGGCGTCGGCTCGAAGTGACGCGTCTCCAGCTTGGCGATGATGAGCTGGCTTTCGACCAGGCTGAGCAGGCGGTCCGACGACTCGTACGCCTCCTGCAGCAGGGTGCGCCGGCCGGTGGAGTCGATGGTCTCGTCCCACTGCATGATCCCGGCAAGCGTGTTCTTCATTGCCGCAGCGGGGCTCCGCACCTCGTGTCCGATCGCGCGGAGCATCAGATCCTTCGCTTCCAATGCGTGCCGCTGCGCGGTGACGTCCTCGTGCAGCGTGAGCACACCGGCGGGCTCACCTTCGAGTCCAGGGATCACGACACGCCGCACGTGGACTGTGCGGTCGGGCTCCTTCATGCGCAGCTCGAGCGTGCCGTCGGAGTCCTCATCCTCCACGGGCATCGCGCCCGCTGCGTTGTAGATCTCCTCTGGCTTGCGGCCGGGCATCTCGGAGGCCTGCAGGCTGTAGATGGCTTCGATCTCCGGGTTGGCGTAGACGATGCGTCCACCCGCGTCCTCGAGCATCACGCCGACCGGCGAGTGGCGCAGGATCGCATTCATCATCCGGCGCTCACGGTCGAGGGCGTCGACGAGCTCGAGCTGGCCGAGAAGGACCGACGCCTGGCCGGCCAGGACCGCGGCGAGCCTCCGCGTCTCGGCGGCGCCCACAGTCATTCGCGCCACCAGCAATCCGGCGAAGCGGCCTTCGACCTGGATCGGGATGGCGAACGCGTCTTGCGGCGAGCCGATCAGGTCGAGCAAGGCGCGAAGCCGGCGTCCTCCGGTGGGCGCGTTCAGCGCGCGCAGCAGCTGAGCGCTGTCGGTGACCGGAACCCGGGGCGAAACGTCGCCGTCGTCGGACCGGCGGACCAGCTCGCCGTCTTCGAGCAGCCAGAGCTCGCCCTGCGAACCGGCAAGCGCACGGCTCACGAGCCGGGCCATCTCGGAGCGGGCGCGGTCGGGCTCAGTCGGCGTCAGCTCCGTAAACGCGGCGACCGCTTCCAGCGTGCGTATGCGGCCGCGGGTCTCAGCGACCAGTCGCGCGTTCTCGATCGCGACCGCCGCGTGCCGTGCAAAGTCGAGGGCGGCGGAGCTGGGTTCCGCAACCAGGGTGGACCCATGGATGGCGCCGATCGCGCCGACCAGGCGGTCGCCGTACCAAAGCGGGATCAGGTTCCATGCGTACTCGCGGGCGGTGCCGCTTACGATGCCGGCTGGAGCGACACGGTCGTCGGAGCTCAACCCGGCCCAGCCGAGCACCTCATCGGCTGCCGCCTCCCCGCTCGCGCGGGTCGCGGTGACGCGGCCGTCGGTGTCGAAAGCCCAACACGCGGCGCCGGCGGACTCGAGCATCGTGCGGGCCTGGTCGGCAATGTTGGAAACCACGCTCATCAGCTCGTGGCCGGCCAGGGCGGCGAGCTCCTGGATGCGCACCGACTGCGCCAGCGCGAGCTCGTTCGCGTGATGGAGGCGCATGGTGCGCAGCGCGATTCCCACCACAGGCATCGCCGCCTCCAGCAGCTTCACGTGAGTGGCCAGGAAGCGCGCCCCGTCGGTGCGCATGGCGACGACACCGGCGACGACGCGGTCGTTCTGCGTGATCGGCGCCCACACGACGTGGCTCGGCGAGCGCGTGAAGATGTAGCTGCCGATCGGTCCATCGAGGTCTGCTTGCTCGTGGGCCACGGCGTCCTGCACGTCGGTCCCTCCCTCGATCAACCTCCGGAAGAACGGAGCGTTCTCGATCGGGACCGGCCCGATCGCGGTCGCCGCCTCGGCGGTCGCGCCTGCGAATCCCGCCACCTGTCCCGCGACGTCGACGTAGGCGAGCACCATGTGCGTCGACCCGAGGTAGTCGCCGGCGACGGAGAAAACAGCTTCCGCCATCTGGCGTTCGTCCGATGCGCTCGCGACGCCGAGCTCGAGAAGGTGGAGCGCCTCAAGCCGCGCGCGCTCGGTTTGCGCCTGCGCGAAGTGGTCTGCGTTGGCCAGCGCAAGGCTCACGTGGGCCGCAACGTCCTGGAGAAGCTTCACGTGCCAGTCGTTGAACGCGTCCTCGGTGTAGGACTGCAGCGACAGCATGGCCGTGATGCGGTCGCCGCTCAGGACCGGCACCCATACAAACGAGCGCGATATGCGCCGCCGGTCAGAAGGCGGACCTGAAACGAAGACCGCCGCGCCCTGCCCGACGGTCCAGACCTCGCGCTCGAGAGCCTTGCCCTCGAATGAGCGCGCCCACGGCGACTTCCGGACGAGAACGGGTTTGCCCGACTCGTACGCCTCGCGGGAGGGACCGGTTACCGCCAGCGCGACCGGGGGCACGACCTCTTCCACACCGCCCACATGCTGGTAGCCCTCGGCCAGCGGCCCGTCCGGGGTCTCGGTGATCGTGGCGAGGATGAAGCCATCGAAGCTGAGGTTGGCCGAAAGCTCCTCCCGAAGGGTGCGCATGATCGACCAGCGGTCCAGGCTCGAGGCCAGGCGGCGGCCGATCGAGTTGACGACCTCGAGCCTCCGGCGCTGATCTTCGATCGCCTCGTAGCTGCGGGCGTTGCGGAGGGCGAGCGCGACCTCGTCGCAGACCAGCTCGAGGAAGAAAGCGGTCGAGTCTTCGTATGCGTAGGGGCGCGAGCACCTGATGCCCAGGGCGCCACGCGCTCTGCCGCCCTCCTTGAGCGGCACCCAGAGGGATGAGTGCGGATAGTGCGAGATCAGGTTCTTGCTCTCAGCGACGACCTCCCGGGCGGTCGCCGCGAGCGGTGAGCGCGGCGGCAGGAGGCGGGAGCTTGGCACCGAATCGCCCTCGAGGTGCAGATGGCGGGCTTGCTCCGCGCCGTCTTGGACCGTGATCAGCTCGAGCGAGTCGACGGGCAGGAGCTCGCGCAGAGTCGCGTACAGGCCGGTAAGCACGCTCGTCTCGTCCAGGGTCGAGGTCATCGCTCGGGCGATGCTGTTCAGCGCCTCGAGGCGACGCGCCTGATTTCGGGTGAGCTCGTTGAGGGAGGCGTTGGCGAGAAGGACGCCCAGCCTGCGGTGGACGTCTTCCAGGAACTGGATCTCCGCGGGCGGCACCCGCCGCTTGCGGAATGTGTGATAGATGACGCTCCCGATGACCTCGCCCTGGTGAAGGACCGGGACCCAGATCACGAGCTTGCTCCTGACCCTCGCGCCCGGGCCGGTGCCGGCCTCCTGCTGCGCCGACTCGACCGGGAGAACTGTCGTCTTCGGGTTGGCAAACTGGCGCGCAAAGTTCGACTCGCGGACCGGCCGGCGGCGCACGTCCTGCAGCACGCCGGCGTCCATCGGCAGGGAGTGGTACCAGCCCTCCCTCTCGAGCACCTGCAGGTTGATGGTGTTGTAGCCGAACCTCGCCTCGAGGCCCCGATAGAGGACCTGGACCAGGTCGGCTTCGGTGACGCAGCTTCCCAGCTCGTGGACCAGAGCGCTCGCTGAGGGGCCGGGCGCCTTGCCCACCGTGCGTGGCCGAACCGGAGCCTTGGGCCGCGATAGCGACCGCTTCACAGTGGCCGCTGAGGCATGCGACCTGCCGTTTCGCCGGGCTGGAGTCGCCATTGCCACCGATATACTGCCCCAGAAGTCCAGGTGCCGTTCACCCCGCCCAAGCCAATCGCGCCAACTCCCGAAGAATTGCGGGGTTCCACCGTGCTCGTGGTCGACGATGAACGGGCGTGGCGGGTCATCCTGGAAACCGACCTGAAAATGCTTGGCTACAAGGTGTCGATGGCCGAGGACGCCGACCAGGCTCTGGTCCGGGCGCAGGCGGACAACCCGGAGGTTGCGATCATCGACCTCATGCTCCCCGAGCCGATGGACGGCTGGGGCCTGCTGAACGAGCTTCGAGCACGCGGGCAGAAGGTGCCGGTCATCTTCTACACCGCGTACCCCGTTTTCCCGTCAGGCACCGACGATCCGGACGTCGTCGGCTATATGAGCAAAGCCGTCGATCGGGCGGATCTCTACGCCTTGCTTCCGGTCGCCATCCGGCGCTCCCGTGAGCGCCGAAACTCAGATTCTTAAGTGCTTACCAGTCGAGGCCGGCGAACGCGTCGACCCACTGCGCGCCGGCTGCGAGTGCAAGAGCACCCGTCAGGACCAGCGCCAAGATCACACCCTGTAACTTCAGTCGCCAAGTCATCCCCAATTACCCCTTTGTTTTTCCAATTACGCCAGGTCCGGCCCAAAGTATGACGCGGCTCACTCGAATCTGATCGTTCAAGCGTAGTCAATTCTCATTAATAATGATGTAGAAAGGGTCTTGGAAAATCGAAGTATGCGACGCGGATCGGGGAATGGCGCGAGGCGCGAGGTGCGGCTGCCCCCTCTTCCCCCGGGGCTGGAGGTCTACCGCCCGGCCGACGTGCTGGGCTCGTCGGTCCTCGTGGTGGAGGACGAGGCGGCGATGCTCCAGCAGCTTCGGATCGATCTCCAGGACCTCGGCTACCACCCCTCGGTGGCCGCGACGGTCCAGGAAGCCCGTGACGTGCTCGAGCACGAGCGGGTGGCCGCGGTGCTGCTCGACCTCGTGCTCGACGAGCACGAGGACTCAGGATTCGACCTCCTCGTCTGGATCCGGCAGCACCATCCGGGGCTGCCGGTGATCGTGCTCTCCGCGGCCCAGGTCAACTCAGCCTCGATACGCCGCGCGTACGAGCTGGGCGCCAGCTCCTACTTCGTGAAGGGCAACGTGCCGATGGCGCACATCTACTCCGACCTCGCCGCGAGACTGGTCGAGCGAGGCACCGGGCGCCCCGGCACCTATCGATTCGGACGTCTCGAGTTCGATCCAACCCGGCGAACCGTAACGATGGGTGAACGCAGCGTGAGGCTGACACAGCAACAAGCGGCGGTCGTGCTCTTCCTCGCGCAGGGTTCCAAGTCGGCGACGGCCCGCGACCTCATCGAGGCCGGCCTCTTTCGCAACAACGCCGCCCACTCGACGGTCCACTCCGCGCTTCTCACTTTGCGGCGCCGGCTCGACGAGCTCGAGCCGGGACTCGGCACGACGTTCGTGCACGCCTCGGCGCGCGGCTACACCCTGGTTTCCGTGCATGACTGATTCCCACGAGGAACACGCGACCACGCCCCTGCCGAGCAAGTCGGTGCTCGACGACGTGATCGACCTGCGCCGCTACTTCCACAAACATCCCGAGGTCAGCTTCAGCGAGCACGAGACGACGAGGTATCTGACCAACAGGCTGCAGGAGATGGGACTGGACATCAAGACGGCCGGAACACAAACGGGTGCGGTGGCGATCCTCGATACGGGACGTCCGGGCAAGACCGTGATGCTTCGCGCCGATATCGACGCGCTGCCGATTCACGAACAGTCCGGGGTCGAATTTCACTCCAGCATCGACGGGCGGATGCACGCATGCGGCCACGACGCGCACATGGCGATCATGATCGGCGTCGCGCGCACGCTGATCGATCGCATCTGGGACGTCGGCGGCAAATATCTATTTGTTTTTCAGCCCGCCGAAGAGATCGTCGAAGGCGCAAAGGCAATGATCGCGCGAGGCTTGCTCGACGACCACCGGCCGGACGCGGTGATCGGGCTGCACATCGTGAGCTTCATGGAGTCCGGCACAGTCGTCTCGAGGCCGGGCCTGATGTGGTCAGGGTCGGATGCCTTCGACATCAGCTTCTCCGGGCCGGGCGGACACGGCGGCATGATGGGCCGGCGCGGCAACGTGCTCGCGGCGCAGGCGTTCTTCGTCGAGCGCCTGCACACCGTGGTCGAAGGCCTCGAGCACGATGGCGTCCAGTGCCACACCACCGTGGGCAACATCAGCAGCGACGGCGCATGGAACATCGTGCCGCGCGGCGTCCTGGTGCAGGGCAGCCTGCGCACATTCAACGACTCTCTTCGCGAGCAGGCGCTCGATCGCTTGCGCGACCTGCTGCGCGAGGCGCAAAGCGAGTTCGAGATCGAAGCCAAGCTCGATCTTGTCCATGGCACGGTGCCGCTGATGAACGAGCCGAACGTGACCCGCACGGTCCTCGACGTCGGACGAGAGCTCATCGGAGACAGGGCCAGCGTGCTCGGGCGGCCGCTGACCGTGAGCGACGACTTCGCGGAATTTCTGACCCGTATCCCGGGCTGCTACTTCATGCTCGGGGCGCGGCCCGAGGGCGATGCGCCATCCGCCCATCATTCGCCGGGATTCCGAATCGACGAGGCCGCGCTCCCCGTGGGCGTCAAGGTCCTGGCGGGAGCGGCCTCTCGACTCGCCGCCGAATAGCCCGGACAACCGATGCTCTGGCTCTTCGCGATCGTGCTCGGGGTGGTCTTCGGTCTGGTCACGGGCGGCCGGATCGGCAACCTGGCCGGGCTGCGCTTCCGCTGGCCGTGGCTGATCATCGCCGCGGTGGTGGTCCGGGAATCAGTCGTCCTGACCCCGCTCGGCCGGGTCGACGGAGCTCGCTACGCGTACGTTCTCGCCCTCGCGGCCATCGTGGCCTGGACGATCTGGCAGTTCGATCGCGTGCGGGGCATCTGGCTGATCACCGCGGGCGCCGCGCTGAACTTGCTCGTGATCGTCGTGAACGGAGCGCGAATGCCGGTGGCGCCGGAGTTCGCTGTTGCGCTGCTGCGGCGTGGCAATGTCGGCCAGTACACGGTCATGGGAAGTGGGACCCAGCTCAACCTGCTGGGCGACTGGGTATCCCTGTACCCCTCGCCGGAGGTCTACAGTCCGGGCGACGTGCTGATTGCTCTCGGTCTCGCTATCGTGGTGTTTCTCGCTGTCCGAAACCCCAGCGTGTATAAGGAGTTGACCCCGCCTTGATCATCTTCTGGATCTTCACGATCTTCACCGGCGCTTCGGCGTTCGCCTTCGCGCTGATCGCGCTCCAGCTGGGCATCGCGTGGTCCGTTGTTTACGCGGTCATTGCGATGCTTGTCGTCCGCGGAATCTTCACGCTGTTCAAGCGGTGGCTGATCCTGAGCGAGCGCATCGCGCCAGAAGAAACCCCCGACGAGCGCACCCTCGAAACGAACCGGGCTTTGTTCTGGCGCCGACTCAGGAGCTTGGCGATCATCCTTGCCATCTACTTCGCGATCTACTTCGTGTTCTTCGGCCTGGGCCCGCTGGAAGCGATGGACGCATTGCCTGGCGTCATCGCCGCCGCCATACCCCAGCTCGCGTACTTCCTTGTGATCATGGTCGCCAACTTCATGCTGTTCTTCGGCGCTTTCTTCATCTACGGCCGCATCGGGCGCACGTACGTGGACCCGGGAGAGGCCAACTACGAAGTCAAGATCGAAGACGTCCGCGGCCAGAAGTCGGCGGTGGACGAGATGCGCCGGATCCTGACCTTGATGGAACAGGGTCGGAACTATGTCCGCGCGGGCGGCAAGCGCGAGCGAGGCGTGCTCATGGTCGGTCCTCCCGGCACAGGCAAGACCATGCTGGCCAAAGGCATCGCGTCATCGATGCACGTGCCGATCATCATCACCTCCGGCTCGTCATTCCAGGGCATGTTCCTCGGCATGGACGCGCTCAACGTCTTCATGACCGTGCGCGCCGCGAAGAGCCGCGCCAAGCGCTGGGGCGGAAGCATCGTCTTCATCGACGAGTTCGATGCCCTCGGCAACCGTCGCAGCGGAATGGGCGGCGGCGGTGGCGGGATGGGTGGCATGTTCGGCGGCGGCCAGCTGGGCCTCAACACCCTGCTGGTGATGATGGACGGCGTGGACAACCCCGGCTACTTCAGGCAGATGGGGCGGCGGTTCGTGAACATCACGCTCGACGGGCTGTTCGTGCCGAGGCAAATTGGAGCGAACGGAACCAAGGTCAAACTGCGCATCCCGATCCTGCGCGCTCCTCGCTACAACATCCTTTTCGTCGGCGCGACGAACCGGCCGCAGGTCCTCGACGAGGCGGTTGTGCGTCCGGGGCGTTTCGGTCGCCAGATCATCTTCCGCATGCCGACGAAAGACGACCGCAAGGACATCGCGGAGCTTTACTTCGCGAAGAAGAAGCACGATCCCGAGCTGGACACGCCGGCTCGACGCGACGAATTCGCGCGGGTCGCCGACGGTTACTCGCCGGCCATGATCGAGCAGGCGCTCTCTCTCGCGCTGATGTATGCGTTCCAGGACAACCGCGAGGCTTTCACCTGGCGCGACATCCGGGAGGCGATGGGCAACATCGAGGCCGGACTCGCGCACCCGATCGAGTACACGGAACGGGAGCGGCTAGCCGTGGCCCGTCACGAGCTTGGCCACGCGGTCGCCGCGCGCTACTTCTTGCCCGACGCGGTATCGGTGCGGCTGTCGATCAAGATGCGATCCGGTTCGCTCGGCCATCACCGTTCCGTCGCAAGGCAGGAAGAGTTCTCGCACTTCCGCTCGCACGCCGCCGGACAGCTCCGCCACACGCTCGGCGCCATCGCGTCTGAGCGCGCGTTCTACGGCGAGAACTCGAACGGCGTGAGCATGGACCTCGTCCAGGCGACAGAGCTCGCCGCCCACATGATCTCTGTTTGGGGCATGGGCCCCGACCCCTTGCCCATGCAGCAGTCGCGACTGGCTGTCAGCATCGGCGAATACCTGATCTCCGTCGCGGCGTTCGTCGGCAACGACCTCCTCGGTGTCGAAACCGCGGCCGGAAAGGCGCTTGGCAATCCCCGCTCGCGCCAGGCCGTGGCGCAGGTGCTCGGCGCGGCGTACATCGACGACTGGCGCGTCATGAACGTGAACAAGGAACAGATCGACCTGGCCGCCGAGGCGCTGATGGCGCAAGGCGAGCTGGTCGGAGACGAGATCGGCGGGCTCCTCGACTCGGTGGGGCTGCGCGAACCGAAAGCGAGCGATCCCTACCCGGAGGAGATCCCGCTCCCGCCGGTGCTGGAGCCGCTCAAGATCGAAGCGGCGCAAACGGCCTGATCCGACTTCGCGTCGCGGTTGTGGTTGCCGCGGGCCTGGCGCTGCTGCCACACGCCGCATTGGCCCAGGATCCGGGCGCCGGGCCGAACGCGCATCACGAGGCGGCGCGAATCATCGCCGCCGAGCTCGCGATGCAAGAAGCGTCGAGCCGGCTCAACGCGCTTGCGGCGGAGCAGCCGGCAGGCCTGGCGGACAGCGTGCGGCACGAGCTAGCGGTTGCGGCGGCGCAGTACAGCTTCCGCCAGGCGGCGCGCCAGGAGCAGCTTCGCGTCTATGAGCTCGCTTCGTACTCAGCGGTCGAGACGGCGGTCATTCCCCTGATTCCCGCGGGCGTCCAGGCGCCGATCGAGAATCTGATCGCAGCCCTGCACTCGCTCTACATCCTGGCGGGCATCGATGAGTACTACCTGGTCAACGTGCACTTCAACCACCCCTACACCGACGCGGAGCCGTTGAGCGCTTTGCGCGCCTACTACAACGAGGCTTCGCGGCGTTACGGGATCGACCCCAGCTACCTGGCTTCGATCAACTTCATCGAGAGCAACTTCGGGCGCGTCAAAGACACGTCGTCCGCGGGCGCGCAGGGGCCGATGCAGTTCTTGCCGAGCACGTGGACCCAGTACGGGCAGGGCGGCAACATCCACGACCCTCACGACTCGATCCTCGCCGCGGCCCGCTACCTGGTGCGGAACGGCGCGCCGTACAACATGCGCAACGCGATCTTTCAGTACAACCACGACTTCGACTACGTGGACTCGGTGGAGTCGTTTGCAAGGGCCTACCGCGCGGACCCGGGATGGCTCGACCGGATGTACTACTGGAACACGTTCGGCTAGAAGCCCTGGAGGGTCGCCTTTTTCAGGGCGTGGACAGCGCCCTTCGGGCCTGATGGTCACCTCCCGGACCTGTCCTGGTCTCACCGGTATCCTGTGAGTAACTACTCATGGAGTACCGGATCGAACAGTTGGCGCGGGCGGCCGGGGTGGCCGTCGACACGATCCGCTTCTACCAGGGCAAAGGCCTCCTCGACGCCCCGCGCCGGGAAGGCCGGGTCACCTGGTACGCCGAGACCCACGTCGAGCGGCTGAAGAGGATCAAGGAGCTCCAGCAGCAGGGCTTCACCCTGACCGTGATCCAGCGCTTTCTCGCCGGCGAGCTCGAAGCCTCGGATGAGGCGCTGGTCGCGGCGGTCACACGACCGGCCGCGCCGCAGACGCTTACCCTCAGCGAGCTCGCGGAGCGGAGCGGGGTCGCCGAACCGCTCCTTCAGAGCCTCCAGCAAGCGGGCCTGCTGGTCCCGGTCGAAGGCGGCGATGAGCCGCTCTACCCTGCCGACGACCTCGAGGCGATCGCGGCCGGCATGAAGCTGATCGCGGCCGGCGTGCCGATCGGATCCTTGATGGAACTGGGCAAAGAGCACGCGGCGGCAACGGACCGCACCGCGCGTCAGGCGGTGGACCTGTTCGACCGCTACGTGCGCGAGCGGATCCAGGCCGAGGGCGGCGAGACGGAGGCGGCGGAGCGCAAGCTGCTCCAGACCTTCAACGATCTGCTCGAGGCCAGCGGGACTCTGGTTCGCCACCACTTCGAACGCACGCTGATCCGCGCCGCGCGGGAGCACATCGAGAAACGGGGATGAAGAGCCCCGGTGCCGCCCATCCGCCTGGCTTCGCCAGGCACCTCCACATGAAATGGGGAGGAGTTGGCGCGGGGTGATCACGACGGCTCCGGTCCGGTCCTGGGAGCTGGATCGCAACCCCGACCTGGTCGATCTCGTGAGCGCCGCTCGCGACGCGGGGCACGAGGTGATGCTCATCGAACGGCCGATGCCCGACGCCGTCAGCGTGGCCGCGATCGGCCGGACTTTCGACATCGTCTCAGCCACGGGTGGTGTGGCACTGGAGGATGCAGAAGGCAAAACGATCGATTACGAGTCGGGTGACGACCGCATCCTCGGCGCGTCCCGACTGTGGCGGCGCATCGGCCCGCCGGCGGCGGTGGCGGTCGGCGGGTTCGCCTACCGACCGGACCGCGATCCTGGCGGCGCGTGGTCGGGTTTCCCGTCGCTTCTATTTCGCGTCCCGGCGCTCGCCGTCAGGCGGAGACGCGGGCGGACATTCATCACGGCGGCCGCGCCCGATGCGGAATCGCTCCTTGACCTGTCAGCGCCGGCCGCGCGTGCGCCCGCCGCCCGCCACCTCGAGGTGACGCCGATCCGCAACCCGCTCGCGTGGACCGCCGCCGTGGAGTCCGTCGCGGCCCGGCTACGTGCGGGTCATGCGGAGAAGGTCGTGCTCGCGCGAGAGGTGCTGGCGCGAGGGGACGGCGTTGTCTCCGCGGGGATGGTTCTTCGCGGCTTGCGCGCCGCATATCCGTCGTGCTTCACGTATCTCATCGCGGGAGCCGACGGAACCGCGTTTGCCGGTGCATCGCCCGAGCTATTGGTCCGCCGGTCGGGCAGCGACGCGTTCGCGCAGCCAATGGCGGGCTCGATCGCGCGCGGCGCGACCGACGCCGAGGACGAACGACTCGCACGACAGCTGACTCAAAGCGTCAAGGATGCGGTCGAGCACCGCGTGGTGGCGAACTTCGTGGTCGAGGCGTTGCGTCCGTTTGCATCAAACGTCGAAGCGCATGAACCCGAGGTCGTGCGCTTCACCAACATCCAGCACCTGGCGACGAGTGTCGACGCGCAACTGCGTGAACCGCCCGCGGACGTGCTCACGCTCGCTTCCGCGCTGCATCCGACCCCTGCGGTCGGCGGGTGGCCGCGTGATGCGGCGGATGGGCTGATCGACGAGCTCGAAGGCATGGAACGCGGTTGGTACGCCGGGGCGGTCGGGTGGATCGATGGGCGAGGCGACGGCGAGCTCGCGATCGCGTTGCGGTGCGGGCTGTTATGGGAGGACGGAGCCCGAATCTATGCCGGCGTCGGCGTGATGCCGGACTCCGACCCCGCGCGCGAGCTCGAGGAAACAGAGCTGAAGTTCAAAGCACTCCTCACCGCATTGATCTGATGGACGCCACCATCAACGGCGCGCGCATCCATTACGAGCGCGCGGGCGCAGGGCTCCCGCTGGTCCTGCTGCACGCCGGGATCGCAGACGTGCGGATGTGGGAGCCCCAGATCGGTGCATTCGCGCACCAGTTCGACGTCATCGCTCCCGAAGTCCGGGGCTTTGGCAGCTCTGAGCTTCCGCCGGAGCGATGGTCTCCGATCGCCGATAACCTCGGGCTGATCGAGCGGCTGCATCTGAAGCCGGTACACCTGATCGGATGCTCACTCGGGGCGATGCTGGCCATCGACTTCGCGCTGGAGCACCCGGACCGGATCTCCAAGCTCGTGCTCGTGGGCCCGGCCATCGGCGGCGCGAATTTCGGCACGAAGTATCCGGAGGTCTTCGCCGAAGCCAAGGCCGCGGAGGAGTCCGGAAACATCGATGCCCAGAACCTGGCGGAGATGCACCTCTTTCTCGACGGGCCACGCCGCCGCCGCGGCTACGTGAAGGAGCCCCTCCGAGACCTGTTTCTCAAGATGAACCGACCAAACCTTCGCATCGACTGGGAGAGCGCGCCGTCGCCTGACCTCAATCCACCGGCGGCTGAGCGCTTGCATGAGATCACGGCACCGGTCCTGGTCATCGTTGGCGATGAGGACGTGCCGACGATCTTCCACGCGGTCGACCTTCTGATGGAGAAGGTGCCGCACGCGAAGAAGGCGGTCATCCACGACTCCGCGCATCTGCCCAACCTCGAGCACCCGGAGGAGTTCAACCGCCTGGTCCTCGACTTTCTCCTGGCGGATTAGCTCTTGAGCGCTGAGGCCGCCGCCTCCCAGCACAGTCGGTGTCCGTTGACGCTGTCCTCGCGCTTGAAGCGCACCACGACCATGGTCGGCGTCGGTGCGGCGACCGCGTCGGCGAGCGCGGGCTCGAGACCGGAGCGATCGGAGACCGGGCTGTAGACCAGTCCGTACAGCCGCGCGACCTGCGATAGGTCCAGGCCCAGCGGTGTGGCGAAGATCTCCTCGAAAACATCGTGGTGCTCGGCCTGCGGCAGAAAGTTGAAGACGCCGCCGCCGTTGTTGTCGCACACCACAAGCGTCGCCCTGATGCCGTGCCGCTGCAGCGCCCAGAGACCGTTCATGTCGTGATAAAGCGACAGGTCGCCGAGGAGCAGAACGGTCGGCACCGAGTCGCGGCCGGTCGCGACTCCCAGCCCGCTCGACACCAATCCGTCGATCCCGCTCGCGCCGCGGTTGCCGAAGAAGCGCTGCTGTGGCCGGGCCAGCGGCCAGAAGCTGTCGGCCGCGCGGATTGGCATGCTCGAGCCGATGAAGACCTGGCCGGGGTCGGGAAGGCGTGCGCTGAGGGCCCGGGCGACGTGTCCCTCGTGGAGTGGCGTCGAGACCAGCGTCGCCGCGATGGCCGCGGTGGCTCGCTTGCCCGCGCCGAGCCACTGGTCACGCCAGGCCGAACGGTCGACCGGCGGCAGCGCCTCGAGCAGCGGCTGGGGGTCGCACACCATGACGTTCGTCGCGACGTGGTCCTGGTCCCGCCACGCGCGGTCGGGGTCGATGAGGAACGTCGGCGCCGCGGCGGCGGCGAGCCAGCGGTTCAAAACCCGCGACGTCGGCGTGGCGCCGAGCCGGATCACAAGATCGGGTCCGTGCTGGAGCGACCAGCCGGCGCGCAAGAGAGCTTCGTAGGACTCGACCGCGGCGCCTGCCTCCGCGCGGCGGAGCTGCGACGTCGGTTCCGCAAGCAGCGGCAGGCCGAGGCGATGCAGGGCAGGCGCGAGCCGTTCCCCATCCCGCATCTCGCCCACCACAACCAGCGGCCGCTGCGAGCGCTGTAGCGCGGAGGCCAGCGAGGCAAGCTGGGCCTGGCTCGGCAGCAGCCGGCCGCCGGTCAGCGCCTGCTGAGGAGCGGGTTCCGCCACCGGGACCTCGCCAGGGGGCGGAACCAGGGGCTCTCGAAATGGCAGGTTCAGATGCACAGGGCCGGCCGCCGCCTCCGCGACGGCTCTCGCCGCGAGACGCCGCCACACATGCGCGGCGTTCGGCATGTCGACCGGCACTCCGGGATCGACGAACCACTTCGCGGCGGTGCCGAACAGACGCTGTTGGTCGATCGCCTGGTTGGCCCCCACTCCTTGTAGCTCCGGCGGACGATCCGCCGTGACGACGATGAGCGGCGTGCGCGAGTAGGCCGCCTCGACGACCGCGGGATGAAGCTCCGCCGCCGCGGTCCCCGATGTTGTGAGCACGACCGCGGGCTTTCCGGTCGCTTTGCCCAGGCCCACTGCAAAGAAAGAGCCGCATCGCTCGTCGATATGGACGATGACCTTGATTCGTGGATGGCGCTGCATGGCCATGGCCACCGGCGCGGAGCGCGATCCCGGCGAGACGCAAGCGAACTCGACGCCCTGCGCCGCGAGCTCGTCGACGAAGGTGGCGGCAAAGGACTGCGCTACATCCGACATAGGATCGAATCGTGATTCTGGAGCGTGAGGACGTAAAGCTGAGCTACTTTGTGGCCGGCGCCGGTCCGCCGGTCACCCTGCTGCACGGCTTCACGCAGAGCGGACGGAGCTGGCGCGAGCTCATCTCCAAGGTCCCCGAAGGCTGGCGATGGATCGTGCCCGACCTTCGCGGCCACGGCGAAACGCAGACGGCGCGTGGCGCGCCATGCTCGATGGACGCTTGCACCGAGGACCTGCTTGCCCTTTGGGACGGGCTCGGGGTCCAACGGACGCACCTCGCGGGCTACTCGATGGGTGGGCGGCTTGCGCTTCACGTGGCGGCGCGCCGTCCCGAGCGCGTGCTCTCGCTCGTCACGATCGGCGCGCATGCCGGGCTCGACGACAGCGCACGCGAGGGCCGCCGGCTCGGCGACGAGGCCCTGGCGGAACGCATCGAGAGCGATGGCATCGAGGCGTTCGTCGATTACTGGGGCGCTCTTCCCCTCTTCACCGGACTGGAGCGCCGCGGGCCTGCATACGTCGCTCAGGTGCGGGCGGAACGGCTGCAGAACCACGTCGCGGGACTCGCCTGCTCGCTGCGAGGCATGGGAGCCGGCGCGATGGATCCGGTCTGGGACGAGCTCGCCCACGTGGGCTGCCCTTGCACTTTCGTCGCGGGACAGCTTGACCATGGTTACGTCGCGTCCGCGCGCAGGCTGGCGGCCACGGTGGCAAACGGGCGGTTCGAGATCGTGCCCCGGGCCGGCCATGCCGTGCATCAGGAGCGCCCAGACGCGTTTGCCCGCCTGCTCGCCTCTCACCTGGCCGCGGCGACCGCGGCCGGCGTCTCCGCCTCTAGCTCGACTGTCGACTGAAGCCCCGCCACGTAACGCGCGGCGCCGAGTCGCTCCAGGTCGAGCATCCCGCCGTGGTCGATGCGTTGCAGCACGAACCTTCGGTGCCCGTCACGGATCAGGCGCTCGACGGCCCGGGCAACGTCCGACGGGCGTCGGGCATCGATGAGGGCGGGTCTCACAGCAGAACCCCCAGCGTGAACAGCAGCGCATAGATGAGCTGGGCGGCGGCCATGCGCTGGAGCGCGCGAACAAGGTCGGAGGCGGCCGTGCTGCCGAACGCGAGTCGCACCGGAACCGCCGCGATTGGAATGGCCAGCAGAACCAGCAACACCGTCGGACTTGCGCCTTGCGTAATCAAAAGCAGGACGGGCATCGCGAATGCCGCGGAGACCAGAAGGAGGAGCAGGATGCGCGTTCGCTCGCGCCCAATCCGCGTGGCCAGCGTCCGCTTGCCGGCCGCCAGGTCGGTGGCGATGTCGCGGAGGTTGTTGAGGACCAGGATCGCCGTCGCCAGAAAACCCATCGCGCACGACATCAGCAAAGTGATCGGCAGCGGCGTGAGGCGGGCCGTCTCCACGTAATAGGTTCCCAATGTCGCGACGAGGCCAAAGAAGATGAACACGAAGACTTCGCCGAGGCCCAGGTAGCCATACGGGCGCGGTCCGCCGGTGTACAGCCAGCCGGCGAGAAGACAAGCCGCCCCGATGATGAGGAGCGGTAAGCCAAACGCGACGCTCAATGCAAGCCCGACGACTCCCGCGATGCCGAATGCGGCGATCGCTGCACTCCGAACGTGCCCTGGCTGAACCACACCCGACGAGGCTGCGCGCACGGGCCCGACACGATTCACGTCCGCGCCGCGCACGAAATCCGAGTAGTCGTTGGCGAAGTTCACGCCGAGCTGGATGCTCAACGCGACCACGAGCGCGCCCAGTCCCGCGGCCCAGCGCACGCCATCCAGATGGACCGCGATCGCAGTCGCGGTCAGCACGGGCGCGACCGAAGCCGCCAGCGTCGCGGGTCGCACCGCCGACCACCACACCTGCGTGGTGCTGAGCCTCGGGGCTGCGGTGACCATTACGGCCGTTTCGGAAACTTCGCGAAGTTCGGTTTGCGTTTCTGGACGTAAGCGTCCCGGCCTTCCTGCGCTTCCTCGCTCATGTAGTAGAGGAGGGTTGCGTCACCGGCCAGCTGCTGGATCCCCGCGAGCCCGTCGTCAGCGGCGTTGAGGCCGGCCTTGAGCATGCGCAGCGCGAGCGGGCTGAGCTCCAGCATCCGGCGGCACCATACGACTGTTTCCTTTTCGAGGTCGGCCAGCGGAACCACCTTGTTGACGAGCCCCATGTGGAGCGCTTGCTGCGCGTCGTACTGCTCGCAAAGGAACCAGATCTCCCGCGCCTTTTTCTGCCCCACGATCCGCGCGAGCAGACCCGCGCCATAGCCTCCGTCGAAACTGCCCACTCGGGGCCCGGTCTGTCCGAAACGCGCGTTGTCTGCGGCGATGGTCAGGTCGCACACCACATGGAGCACATGGCCCCCGCCGATCGCGTAGCCCGCCACCATCGCGATGACCGGCTTGGGCAGGCGTCTGATCTGAACCTGGAGGTCGAGCACGTTCAGCCGGCCGGTGCCGCCGGCATCGACATAGCCGTCTTCCCCGCGCACACGCTGGTCGCCGCCCGAGCAGAACGCTTCAGTGCCGGCCCCGGTCAGGATGACCACGCCGACCTGGGGGTCGTCGCGCGCGACCTCGAACGCCTTCGCCATCTCGACCACGGTCAGCGGGCGGAAAGCGTTGCGGACCTCGGGACGGTTGATCGTGATCTTGGCGATGCCGTCCCACGTCGCATAGACGATGTCGTCGTAGTCGCCTGAGCTCTTCCAGCGCGAGACCGCCTGATCTTTCAAGTCATCACTCCTAGAGCGATCACTAGCACCATCTTCAGATGGTACGCCGGACAGAGATCCGGGGGCCGGTCTAGGCGCGCTGGCGAGGGCGGCGGCGCGGAAACAGCTTGACGATCTTGGTGTAGTCGTCTGGCGTGTCGATATCGTCCGAACGGCCCGGCGCGGGAACGATGTCGATCAGCTCCGACCTTCCCTGCAGCACCTGCCGCGCGCCGGCGTCTCCTTTGAGGGCAAAGAGGTCGCCCCAGAGCTCGCGCGAAAGGATGACCGGGGGCGCCCACCCGTCGGCGCTCGAAGCCGCGACCGCGGGTCGAGAGCCCTCGCGCCGCCAGGCCCGCAGCAGGGTCGCGACGGTGCGTGACCCGACCAGCGGCTGGTCACCGAGAACCACCATCGCGGCCTCGATCTCCGGACGCATCGCCCGCAAGCCTGCTTGCATTGACGACGCCATGCCCGTTTGCGCCTTCGCGTTGTAGACGAGCTCGGCGCGACCGTTGATCGCGCGCTTCACATCGTCCTCCGCGTAGACGACAACAGTTTGGTGACAGCCGCCCTCTGACGCCGCCTCGAGCACGTGCCGCACCATCGGCACACCGTCGATATCGAGCAGGAGCTTTTGGGATCCGGGCATCCGTGAGCTCCGGCCCGCGGCGAGAACGATGCCGCCCACGGGCAGCAGCGCGGCGGCCAGCCGCTCAAAGGGCGGACGCGCGGAGCGGATCCATTCGACCTCGATGCCCGCGCGGATGGCCACCTCAGCAAACTCGCGCAGCCGCCCGCTGTCGCCGTCGACCAGGAGAAGGCGCTTTCCGATCAGCGGCGTCATGTCTGGAACCTGCTCCGGCAAACCGACAACCGCGACCGAGCGACAGTCGCTCCTCGCGGTCACATGCTGGAGCGCGGAGTCCAGGTCGCGGCCGCGCACCACCATCGAGTGCGGCCCGTCAGGTTCGCGATACGTGCGGCCTCTGACGGCAAGGTCAAGGTCGCCCATCACGAAGACTGACAAAGCCCGGTCAGCATGCCAGATGGGACCCGAATTACTCTCTCTTGAATGCCGGTTCTTGGAGCTCACGTCGATTCGTCCGGCGGGCTGCACCTTGCGTTTGAGCGCGCCAAGGCGATGGGGGCGGAATCCATACAGATCCACCCTACTCCGCCAGGGTTCTGGGGGTCGCCGAAGCTCGACGAGAATCGGATCGCGACGTTCAAGGAAGCGGCCGCCAAGCACGGCCATCCGCCCTTTTACTTTCACGCGGTTTATCTGATCAACCTGGCCGGCGATGACCCCACGCTTCGCCAGCGATCAGAGAGCACGCTGGCCGGTTATCTGAAAGCGGCCGACGACCTTGGCGTCGACGGCGTCATCTTCCATACCGGCTCGCACAAAGGCGCCGGCTTCGAAGCGCGCCTGCCGTCGATCACCGAGCACCTCCAGCACGTGCTCGAAAGAGCCGATCCCAAGAGCGCAAAGCTACTAATCGAAAACAATGCCGGTCTTGGCGGCTGCGTAGGAGCACGGTTCGAAGAGATCCGCCAGATGCTGGACGCGCTCGACAACGACAAGCGAGTCGCGGTCTGCTACGACACCTGCCACGCGTTTGCCTCGGGTTACGACGAGCGCACGCAGGCAGAGGTGAAGAAGACTCTGGATGAGCTCGACCGGGTGATCGGTTTGAATCGAGTCGACGTCATCCACTGCAACGACTCGGTCACCGGCCTTGGCTCCAACCGCGACCGCCACGCGAACATCGGGGACGGTCAGATCGGCGAGGAAGGCTTCCGCGCGCTGCTGCACGAACCGAGGCTCGCCAGGCTTCCTTTCATCCTCGAGGTGCCTGGCGCCGGTGGCGGTCCCGACGCGGAGCAGGTCTCGGTGTTGAAACGCCTGGCGACCTAGGCTGGTGGAATGAGAATCCTGGACCAGGTCAAAGAAGTCGTCGGCGGCGCGCAGGTTTTCGGAGAGCCGTTCGAGAAAAACGGCACGACGCTGATACCGGCGTTCAGCGTCTCAGGCGGCGGAGGCGGCGGGCAGGACGCCGGGCCCGACGCTCCGTCCGGGGGCGGCGTCGGCGTGCGGGCCAGGCCCGTGGGCGCCTTCGTCATCAAGGGCGGCGACGTTTCCTGGCTTCCGGCCGTCGACGTCACCCGGGTCATCATCGGGGCGCAGGTGGTGGCGGTCGTCGGCCTGCTCACCTTGCGGACGATCCTCAAGGCGCTTGCCAGGCGTCGCTAGGCGACGTCCGAGGCAGCCGGCTCGTCATCCGCGTCGACCCAGCGTCTGCGTCGCGGCGGCCGTCGCGTGGCGAGCCCGGCCAGCCACCAGACGCGGCGCCCGAGCTGGCGGACGGTGTCCAGCAGGGACGGCCCCTGCGTCCCGTAGAGGCGCGAGTTTTCCATCTCACGCTGGATGTCTTTGAGCCGCTGCCACATGACGTCCTCGTTGGCGTACGGATTCATGCTCGACCTCCTGTAACCGCTAATGTCCTCACGACAGTTATTATAACCTTTGTTGCGCCTTTTGTGGTTATGGGTAGACTATTTTTCGATGTCTGATCGGGAAACGGCCGCCGGCGACCTCGGGCTGGTCCAGGCCTTCGTCAACTCGGTCGACCTGGAGCCTGGCGTCGAGGAGCTCAGAGACCCCAACACGCTCCAGGCCTGGCTGGTTGCAAAGGGCCTGATGGGCAGCGACGAGCCCGTCCACGAGACCGACCTGAAAAACGCCGTCGCGGTTCGGGAGGCGATGCGAGGGGTGATCGGCGGGAACTCCGGCCAGCGGGTCTACCCCGTCGACCTGGCGACCCTGACCGAGGCGGCCACCGCCAGCCGCCTGCGTCTGCGTTTCTCTGCGGACGGCAGACCTCGCTTGGAGCCGGAGGCCTCAGGCGCCGTCGGAGCGATCGGCCGGTTGGTCGCCGCCATGTACGCGGCGATGCAGGCCGAAGAGTGGGAGCGGCTGAAACTGTGCGGCTCGGGTACCTGCCGCTGGGCCTTCTATGACCGCTCCAGAAACCAGTCGAGCCGCTGGTGCAACATGGCCTCCTGCGGGAACCGCGAAAAGGCGCGCCGCTTCAGATCGAAAACCTCCTCCCCGCGCGGTGGGGAGGTGGCCCGAAGGGCCGGAGGGGCCTAGGCCCGCACCGCTCTCATCGCGGCACCAGTCCCGCCGTACCTCACCGCTGTGATCTCGGCCAGGATGCCGAGCGCCGTCTCCTCCGCCCCGCGGCCACCAAGGTCCAGACCGATCGGCCCATGGACGCGAGAGAGCTGCTCCTCGGTGAAGCCTTCCTCGCGCAGCGCGTCGAACCGGTTCTGATTCGTCTTGCGACTGCCGATTGCCCCGATGTAGCCGGCGCCTTTCCTGAGCACCGAGCGCAGCGCCGGGAGGTCGAACTTCGGGTCGTGCGTCAGGACCACGATGTACGTCGAACTGTCGATCGGGATCTTGCTCATCGCCTCGTCGGGCCATTCAACAATGAGCTCGTCAGCGTCCGGAAACCGCTCCGCCGTGGCGAACTTCGCGCGCGCGTCGATCACCGTGACGCGATATCCCATCAACTTCGCCAGCCGGTGCAGGGGGATCGCGATGTGGATCGCACCGATGATCACGAGGTGGGCCGGGCGCGGGAAGGGCTCGACGAAAATATCGCCGTCTCGCCGCGGCAGCTCCGTGCCTGCGGGGGCGCCCTTGATCAGCTCCGCCTCGCCGCTGCGCAGATTGGTCCGGAGCGTCGCCGCTTCGTCGCGCTCGAGCATCGCGATCAGCTGCTGGTGAACCCGGCCCAGCGGCTGGATGAAAACCTCGATATGACCGCCACACGCCAGACCGACTTCGAACGCCACATCGTCGGCCACGCCGAACGCCGCAACTTTGGCGGCGCCGGATTGCAGCACCTTTTGCGCTTCCTCGAAAACGGCGCCCTCGATACATCCGTTGGACACCGAGCCGGCCATCTTGCCCGAGCGCGTGACCAGCATCTTGGAGCCGAGCGGGCGGGGACTGGAGCCCCACGTCTCGATCACCGTCGCGATCGCGATCTCCTCTCGCTCGCGCGTCCACTCGTTCAGCTCGTTGAGAACTTCCCTCATCTCACCTTCCTCCTCGACTCCAGGGAGGCAAGCAAACGGCCCAGGTCGTCGAGGGCCTGCACGTTGTGCGCGGTCAGGAAGTCATCGCAGTGCGGCAGCGCCGCGACCATGCCCCGGGTCAGCGGCTCATAACCTTCCGAACCCAACAGAGGGTTGAGCCAGATCAGCCTGTGGGCCGAGCGACGGAGGTGGACCAGCTCGGCGCTGAGGTGGCTCGGGTCGCCGCGATCCCAGCCGTCGCTGACGATGATCACCACCGCCCCGTGACCGAGCACCCGGCGCGCCCAGTGGCGGTTGAAATCGCCCAGGGCATCGCCGATTCGCGTTCCGCCGCTGAAGTCGTGCACGCCCTTGCTGACGAGGTCGAGAGCGCGGTCGAGGTCGCGGTGACGCAGCAGGCGAGTGATGCGCGTCAGGCGCGTGGAGAAGACGAAGGCCTCGAGATCCTCGCGCCGTGCGATCGCGTGGGCGAAGATCATCAGCAGCCTCGAGTAGCGCTCCATCGAGCCACTGACGTCGCAGATCAACACGAGTGGCCTTCGCCGCACGCGAGGCTTTCGACGGAAGAGGGTCATGAGCTCGCCGCTCGACCGGATGGCGTGGCGCGCCGAACGCCTGAGGTCGACGCGTCCGCTGCCCGACGGTCGCAGCCGCCGCGTGCGACGTTCGGCGACCCGCCACGGCGCCTGCTCCAGCAACCGGCGAACCTGTTCGGTCTCCGCCCACGTCATCTGCTCGAAGTCCTTCTGCCGAAGCAGCTCTTCGGCGCTGTATCCGCTCGAGCTGGCTGGGAATTCAGCCTCGTTTTCGCGGTTCATCTGCGACGCGTTCAGGCCGAGGGCGTTCGACCAGGCCTGGGCACGCTCCGGTGACAGAGGAAGCGGCCGGTTGCGGCCAGGCATCATGCCCGCGGAAGCGCGTGGGTCGGGCGGAGCCCAGAAGATGTCGAAGGCCGCCTCGAAGGTGGGGATGTCTTCCTTCCGGCTGACGAAAACCGCGCGCAGCGAGTTGCGAAAATCGTCGTGCTGCTTCAGGTCGATCAATCCAAGGGCGCGCGTCGCGTCCGTCAATCGCCGCGGGCCCGCCTCGAGTCCCGCATCGTGCAGCAACCGGGCGAATGCGCCCAAACGCGGCAAGAGGTCGGGTCGTGGCTCAGGCACGCTGCGCCTTTTCAACCAGCGCGGGGACCTGCTCCCGGACCCGCTCCAGGTCCTCCTGGTATTTGAGCGCGGCGCCCATCGTCGCGTTGACGAGGTTGGCGTCGATCCGCGTCGCGCCAAGGGCGGCGAGCGAGTGGGCCCAATCCAGCGTTTCCGCGACGCCCGGCACTTTGTAGAGATCCATGCCTCGCAGACCCTGCACGAGGGCGGCGACCTCGCGCGCCAGCCCGTCAGCCGCCTCCGGCGCACGCGCACGCACGATCTCCACCTCCTTGTCGAGGTCGGGGTAGTCGATCCAGTGGTACAGGCAGCGCCGCTTCAGCGCGTCGTGCACTTCGCGCGTGCGGTTGGAGGTGATCACGACGAACGGCACCTGGCGCGCCTTGATGGTGCCGATCTCCGGGATCGAGACCTGGAAGTCCGAGAGCAGCTCCAGGAGGAAGGCCTCGAACTCCTCGTCCGAGCGGTCGATCTCGTCGATGAGCAGAACGGGTGGTGTCGCGTCGTCGTTGTCGATCGCGTCGAGCAAAGGACGGCGCAGGAGGAATTCCGAGCTGAAGATCTCGCGCTCCGCCGCCCGCCTGTCCTGTCCCTCACCCATCAACCGGATGTGGAGCAGCTGGCGTGGATAGTTCCACTCGTAGACGGCGTGGGCGAGATCGATGCCTTCATAGCACTGCAGACGGATCAGGCGCGCGCCGAGGACATCGGCCATGACCTTCGCGGCCTCCGTCTTACCGACCCCGGCCTCGCCCTCGATGAACAGCGGCTTCTGCAGCTTGAGGGCGAGAAAGATCGATGTCCCCAACGCGCGGTCGCCGATGTACCTCCGCTCGCGCAGACGGCGTTCGACGTCCTCAATGGTCGCTGGCGCGCTCACGTTGACAAAGAGTACGAGGCAGCCCGTGCACACGGATAGTCCGGACGAACCGACCTGCAGTCCGCAGCAAACCTCGGATAGGCCGGACTATCCGGGAAGGTGGCCCGGCCCGGGTCAGCCGGGCGCGGGCCACCTCGCGACTCGTTACGTGCCCTGGGCCTGTTGAATCGCCCGTTTGGTCAGCACACGGGCGAGGTGCTTCTTGTATTCCGGACTTGCGCGCAGGTCGCCGGCCGGGTCGAGCCCATCCGACGCATGCTCCGCCGCCTCTTCCGGCTTGGCGCCCTTCTTGAGCGCCTCCTCGACGGCGTTCGCCCGGACCGGCGTGACGCCGACGTTCGTCAGCCCGATCCGCCAGCCGCCGTTCATCTTCTGCGCCGCCACGCCGACGATGGCCCAGTCGAACAGCCTGCGCCGGAACTTGACGTACTTGTGCGGTCCGTTGGCGACAGGAAACACGACCTCGGTCACGATCTCGTCAGGTCCCAGCGCCGTGGTGAACAGGTCCTTGAAGAAATCGTGCGCTGGAATCGTCCGCTGGTTGGTGACGATGTCCGCGTCGAGCATCAACGCAAGGGTTGGGTAGTCGCCGGCCGCGTCCGCGTGCGCAATGACCCCGCCCATGGTGCCCATGTTGCGGACCTGGTTGTCCCCCACCTCACCCGCCACCTCGGCGAGCAGTGGCAGCTTGCCTTTCACCACGCTCGAGCTCTGGATGGTCACATGCCGCGTCAGCGCGCCGATGCGCAGCTTGTTCCCGTCCTCTTTGATGTGGTCCAGCTCTTTGATGCCGTTGATGTCGACCAAGGCGGTGGGCTGCGCGAGGCGTAGGCGCATCAGCGGGATGAGGCTGTGCCCACCCGCCAGAACTTTCGCGTCCTCGCCGTATTTGTTCAGCAGCTTGGAAGCCTCCTCGACCGAGGAGGCGCGGGCGTATTCGAAAGCGGCCGGTATCACTTGCGTGCCTCCTTGATCTGCGCCCAGAGCCGGTTGGGGCTGGCGGGCATGTCCACATGCTTGATGCCGAGTGGTGTCAACGCATCGCTGATGGCGTTGATGACGGCTGCGCTCGCCGCGATCGTTCCCGCCTCGCCGATACCTTTCACGCCGAGCTCGTTGGTCGGGCTGGGTGTCACGGTGTTGTCTGTGATCAAGTTCGGGATCTCATTTGCGGTGGGGACCGAGTAGTCGATCAGGGTGCCGGTCTTCAGCTGCCCTGATTCCTCGTCGTAGATCATCTCTTCGAAGAGCGCCTGGCCGATACCCTGCGTCACGCCGCCGTGAATTTGCCCCTCGACGATCGTCGGGTTGATGATGTTTCCGCAGTCATCAACCGCAACATATTTTTGAATCTCGACCGCACCAGTCTCGGGATCGACCTCGACCACGCAGACGTGGGCACCGAAGGGCCAGACGAGATTTGGCGGATCGAAGTAGGCCACCGCTTCCAGCCCTTGCTCCATGCCCTCAGGCAAGCCAGCGCCGTATGCCGCGAAAGCGACCTCGCCGAATGTCTTGGACTTGTCCGGGCTCCCCTTGACATGGAACTTGCCCTGGTCGAAAACAACGTCCTCCTCGGCTGCCTCGAGGATGTGCGCGGCCAGCTTCCTGGCCTTGTCGACGACCTTGCCGGAGGCGCGGCTGATGGCGACCCCACCCACCGAGAGGCTTCGACTGCCCGCGGTTCCGTAGCCCATGGCGGTGCCTTCGCCGGTGTCGCCGTGCCGAAGATCGACGCTCTCCATGGGCACGCCGAGGGTGTCGGCCACGATCTGGGAGAACGTGGTTTCGTGGCCCTGCCCATGGGCGTGGGTCCCGGTGTACACGATCACGGAGCCCGTCGGCATGACCCTGACCTGGGCTGCCTCGGACAGAGCAATGCCGCCAGTAGCGGGAGCGGTGGCGGAGCTGGGACCGAAGCCGCAGAGCTCGATCCAGGTCGAGAGCCCGATGCCCATGTACTTGCCGTGCTTCCGACCCTCGACCTGCTGCTTACGCAGCTGGTCGTAGCCCGCCAGTTCGAGCGCTCGGTTGAGGGTCTTTTCGTAATCACCGCTGTCGACGACGAGCCCGAAGTTCTGCGTGAACGGGAAGTCCTTCGGCTGAATGAAGTTCTTGCGCCGGATCGCGACCGGATCCATGCCGATCTCGCGCGCGACCAGGTCAACCATCCGCTCGACAAGGTGGGTCGCCTCAGGGCGGCCGGCTCCGCGGTAGGGGTCGGTCGGCACCTTGTTGGTGAGCACCCCGACGGTGCGTGAGGAGATGCCTTGCCACTTGTAGGCTCCGCCCGCCATGAGGCAAGCCACGGTTTGAAAGGCCGAGAACGGCGCGCAATATGCGCCGACGTCGAGATACTGCGTGACCCGCATCCCGAGCAGCGTGCCGTCCTTCTTGGCGGCAACTTCCACGTCGTAGTACTGACCCCGCCCGGCGTATGCGTTCTGCACGCTCTCGGTGCGGGACTCGATCCACTTGACCGGCCGGCCGAGCAAGCGTGAGACTGCCGGGACAAGATAGTCCTCGGGATACGGACTGATCTTGCTGCCGAATCCGCCCCCCACATCGGCCGAAATCACACGCACGAGGCTCTCCTGGAGTCCCATCGCGCCCGACACGAACAACCTGATGAAGTGCGGGTTCTGCGTCGACATCCACATGGTCAGCCGCTTGTCGTAGGCCTCATAGTCGGCCAGGACGCCGCGGGTCTCCATGGGCGTCGGGGTCAGCCGCTGTTGGTGAATCCGCTCTTTGACCACGACTTCGGCCGACTTGAAGGCGGCTTCGGATACCTCATTCCCGGCGAACGGCAGGTCCCAACAGATGTTGTCCGCCGCATCAATGTGAACCTTGTCGCTGTTCGGTTGCGCTGCCTTCTCGACGTTGATCACGGCCGGCAGAGGCTCGTAATCGACGTCGACCATGTTGGCGCCGTCCGCGGCCTGCGCCTTGGTCTCGGCGACCACGACCGCGACGATCTCGCCCTGATAGCACGCTTCACGCTCCGCGATGGGGAAGTGTTCGGGCACGTACTTCTTGACCGCAACAAAAACGGGCAGAGCAGGAAGAGTGCCGGCCAGCTGCCCCTTGAAGTCGCGCGCGGTGTAGACCGCGACCACTCCGTCCGCCTTCGACGCTTCGGTGACCTCGATCTTCTTGATCAGGGCGTGCGGGTGCGGGCTACGGACGAAAGCAACGTGGGCGACGCCCACCCGTGTGAAGTCATCGGTGAAGTGCCCGTGGCCGGTGACCAGCCGCGGATCCTCACGTCGCTTAACCCGGGCGCCAACCAGCTGGGAGACGGCCATCTACTCACCTCCTGTGGTCATGGCGGCCTTCTTGCCGGCTGGAACCTGGGCTCCGCCCATCGTCCGGGCCGCCGTCTGCACGGCTTTGACGATGTTCACGTAGCCGGTACACCGGCAGAGATTGCCCTCCAGTCCCTTGCGAATCTCGTCTTCCGTTGGATTCGGATTTTGAGACAGCAAATAGGACGCGGCCATGATGAAGCCCGGCGTGCAGTAGCCGCACTGGAGGCCGTGTTCGTCCCAGAACGCCTGCTGGATCGGGTGCAGCTCGCCATCCTTGGCCATGCCCTCGATCGTGGTCAGGCTCCTGCCCTCGGCCTGGACCGCAAACAAGGTGCAGCTCTTGACGGCGTTGCCGTCGACCAGGATCGTGCACGCGCCGCACTGGCTGGTGTCGCACCCGATGTGAGTGCCCGTGAGACCGAGGTTGTCGCGCAGATGGTGTACGAGCAAAAGGCGAGCCTCGACCTCGTGCTCGTACCGGCGGCCGTTGACGGTGGTTGCGACCTTGTGCTTCATGCGGTCCTCCTAATCCCCCTTAAAAGGCAGCTCTCGCGCCACCGTTTCAACAACCTGCCGAGACCGAACCCCCCTATTGCGCTACTTTTAGCCAGGAAATGCAACTGGAGAATTCCTTTCGCGTGAATGCACCGCCGGACCGGGTGTTCGCCTACCTCCTCGACGTGAACAAGGTCGTGGGCTGCGTTCCAGGTGCTGAGCTCTCAGAAGTGGTCGACTCCGCCACCTTCAAGGGTAAGGTCAAGATCAAAGTCGGCCCGGTCACGGTAGCGTACAGCGGCACCGCGCGCATCTCGGATCGAAACGACGCGCAGCGCACGGCGACCCTGACCGCTGACGGACGTGAGACGACAGGTCCGGGCTCAGCCAGAGCGAGCGCCGAGATGCGCGTCCACACCGCGGGCGAGGGCTCAACCGTCGAGATCGTGACGGAGTATCACGTCGCCGGTCGCATCGCTCAGTTTGGGCGCGGCGTGATGGAGGACGTTTCCAAACGGCTGGTTCAGGAAATGGCCAACTGCATCCAGGTCAACCTCGAGGCGGCGGAACCTGATGCAGTCGAAGAGGAGCCGGGAGACGGACCAGGAGCAGCGGTGCCCTTCCCGCGACCGGAAACAGCGCCACCGCAGAAAGCGGTGGCTCGAGAGATCAACGCTTTCGAGCTGCTGGCGTCGGTCCTGTGGGCTCGCCTTTTCGGTCGTCGAGAGCTGGCTGCTGACGTTGTGATGGAACCGCTCGACGCCGGCACGGCAGGGATCGGTGTGCTCCTCGCGCTGTCGTCGGCGGCCGGACTGGCTCTTGGGGCGGCGGTGACGCTGGTCGGCGTCAACGCCATCCTCAACTCAGCCTAGGTACACCGCCAGCATCAGGTCGCGGTTGACCCAGATGTTGGGCTGCGTCCAGCTCTTGCCGGAAACACCGATGACCGTCACGGTCGCGTCGAGGATCGGAAAGAAACGAGCCTTCATCAAGATCTCGGTGTGCATGGCTTGCTCGGTGGCCTTCGGAAACTCTGCCGCGCCCGTGACCATGAAGTTCGCTGCCTGGAACATGACGTAGCGGCGCATCAGGTCCACGATCTGGTCGGCCGGCGGCGGCTCCGGCTCGATGGTTCGGATGCCGCCGATGAAATTCTTGTTGAACAGTCCCTCAGGAACACCGCTCAGAGGAACAGCGCCGGGAAGCACGGGCTCGGAGCTCACGTTGCGCAGATGAAAAAGAGGCTCGGGGTCGTTGATCGTCTCGCGAAGGCGGCCGCCGCGGACCTGGATCTCGGCGGTCATGCGCTGATAGGCGGTCAGCACGTCGACTTTGACCCACGAGAGGTTCGCCGCGCTGAAGCCTCCTGACGGGCTCGACATCAGCGGGTCAGGATAACTCCACGGCCCTTGGTCTTGACCCCACACAATGGCGGAATGGATCTCGATCTCGCCCGGGCCAGGATCCGCGAGCGGTCCGAGCTCAACGCCTTCATCTCGGTCTCCGACCAGGGGGGAAGCGGCGACGCCGTAGCGGTCAAAGACCTGGTCGACGTGAAGGGGATGGTCACCACGGCGGGTGCCGTGATCTTGCCCGACACCCCTGCCACCGATGACGCGCCGGTGATCCGGCGGCTGAGGGAGGCCGGCTGCCTGATCGTCGGGAAGGCCAACCTCCATGAGTTCGCGTACGGCGTGACCAGCATCAACCCCCACTACGGCACCGTCCGTAACCCGCACGACCCCGAGCGTGTCGCGGGCGGATCCTCAGGCGGGTCGGCGGTGGCCGTCGCAGCGGGGATGTGTGACTGGGCGATCGGCAGCGACACGGGTGGTTCGATCCGCATCCCCGCGTCGCTGTGCGGCGTGGCCGGGTTCAAACCCGCCTTCGGGAGCGTCGACATCGGAGGCGTGATCCCGCTCAGCCCATCGCTGGACACCTTGGGTCCGATGGCCGTAGACATCGCCACCACCGCCCGCGCTTACTCGATCATGTCCGGCGAGGCGATCTCCCTCGATGGTTTGACCAGGCCGCGCCTTGCCGCGCCGGCTCGCTGGGTGACGGGACTCGACGAGCCGACCGCGGCCGCGTGGGACTCGGCCTCGTCGGGAGTGACGGAGATCGAGTTCGGCAGCCGGGACACGTACTTCCAGGTCGGTTTGACGATCCTGCTTTTCGAAGCCGCGGCCTATCACCGCCGCTGGGCCACCGAGTGCCCGGAGAAGTACGGCGAGGACGTGCTGCGCTTGATCCGGCGTGGGTTTGAGGTGTCGCCTGCGAGCTACGAGGAGGCGCTGCGGGAGCGGACGCGGCTCCAGGCCGAGGCCGACCGCGCAATGGAACACGTCGACGCGCTGATCCTCCCGGCAACCGCAATCGTCGCCCCGCCCATCGCCAGCGCCCATGAGGTCCGTGAGCCGCTGTCCCGCTTTACGCGGCCTTTCAACACGACGCTCCAGCCGGTCGCCGTCGTGCCGGTGCCGGTCGGGGGGCTCCCGGTCGGCATCCAGGTGGCGGGCCGCACCAATTCCGAAACCCTCCGCGCCGCGGCCTGGTTGGAGAGGGAGTGGAGAGGGTGAAGTCGAAAGACCTGTTCCCCGCGATGTTCAGCCGGAACGCCGCCGCGTACAAGCAGCGGCTGGACAGCATCATGGCGCGCAAGGAAGCGCTTGGCCGGCAGCGAGTGATCGAGCTGTTGGAGCTGAAGCCGGGCATGCGCGTCCTGGACCTCGCGTGCGGTCCGGGCACGTTGAGCAAGCCCCTTGCCGCCCTGGTCGGGCCCAACGGCTCGCTCGTCGGTGTGGACCTCGCGGAAGGAATGATCGCGTTGGCGCGCGGGGCCGGGATCCCAAACGCAACCTTCGAGGTGATGGACCTCGAGCAGCTCACGTTTCCACACGCGTCGTTTGACGCCGCGGCCTGTGGGCATGGACTGCAGTTCGTACCCGATCTGTCACGCGCTCTCGCGGAGGCCCGTCGGGTGCTGCGCCCGCTGTCCAGGTTTGCGGCCAGCGTGCCGCTGAACAACGATCACCACCGACCATGGCAGGTGATCGACGAGGTGGTCGATCGATGGCTGCCGCCGGCTCCGGCAGCGACCGACCAGCAGCCGACGCGTTCCGCCGTTGCCGATCCGGACGCATTTCGCGAGGCGGCGATGCGCGCCGGATTCGTCGAGGCGCGGGTCGAGCTGATCGAAGAAAGAGTCCACTGGGCGTCGGCTGAACAGCTCGTCGGGTTGTGCATGAGCTGGTGGGATCTTGCGGCGCGCGTGGAACGCCTGGACGTCAATCGACGGCAGGCATTCAAAGACGACGCGATCGCTTCTCTTCGGCGCGACCATCCGGGAGTCATCGAAACGGTCGGGCGCAACCACGTGCTGTTCGCGATCGCGTGATGCTGCGCTCAGTCGGGTCTTTGTTGAGCGGCGTTTTCCTGCTGGCGACATCACCCTCGCCCTCGCCCGCGCCGCCGGCGCTGGCGCCGGCCCAGTATCGAGCAATCTGGGTGGACGCATTCCACGACGGCATCAAGTCCCCGGAGCAGGTCGAGCGGCTTGTCTCGGACGCGCGGCGCGCGAACCTGAACGCACTTCTCGTCCAGGTCCGCAAGACAGGCGACGCGTACTTCAACCACGCGGACGAGCCGCGGGCCAAAGACATCGAAGGCCCTCGCGATTTCGATCCCCTTGCGTATGTGATCCGGCTGGCCCATGCGTCTGTGCCGCGAATCGAAGTCCATGCCTGGGTCAACACATTTTTCAGCGGCCAGTCGAGCCGCGTGTACGTACAGCACGGCAACGTCTGGGGCAACCGCACTGTCGACGGAGCGGCAAGCGGTTACGTTGACCCGGGCGTGCCCGAGGTGCAGATCTACATGCACCGGGTGTTCATGAACATTGCCCGCAACTACCAGGTCGATGGCATCCACCTCGACTTCGTGCGCTACCCCGGGGCAACCTGGGGGTACAGCCAGAGCGCGCTGGACAGCTACGCTGCCGAGACAGGCGCCACCGCAACACCTGACCCCTCGGACCCGCAATGGCAGGCATGGCGGCGGGCTCGGGTCACCGGGTTCGTACGAGACCTCCATCACGACCTGCAGGAGGAAAGGCCGTCGATCAAGTTGAGCGGCGCGCTCATCTGCTTCGGCGCCGGGCCGTTGAGCGCCGCAGACTGGTCCCGCACTTCGGCATTTACGTCCGTCTTCCAGGACTGGCGGGACTGGATCGTCCGCGGCTACCTCGATTTCGCCGTGCCCATGAACTACGACAGCGATTGGAGCGCCCGAGAGAAAGGATGGTTTGGACGCTGGCTGGCTTTTGAGAAGGACTCAGGCTTCGCGAATCGCGTCGTGATCGGCGTCGGAGCGTTTCTCAACTATCCAGAGGACACGCTGGCGCAGATCCGCCGCGTGCTCTCTCCATCCACCGGGGGACATCGGGTGCTCGGCGTCGCGATCTATTCCTATGCGTCCAGCTCGGTCTATGGGACCGATGACTTCTACACCGCCCCGGACCTTGCCGCCGGACTGCCGCGACAGCCGTACGCCGGCGGATTGACGACCGAGGCCGACCTGGCAAGTCGGGCACGGACTTTCAACGAATCGTTCATCACCGAGCTGTCACAGCCCGACCATTACGAGGACGTGCAGATGGGCAGCGTCGCGACTCAACCGGTGTTCTTGCAACCCGCTCCAGTGCCATACGTGCCACTGGCCGAGGCGCCGTGAGGATTTGAACGTGCCGCATCCGAGCGCGATCCTCCGGCTCGTCGGATTTGCGGTCGCGGCGGGCCTCGCGATGGCGGGTATTCAGCCTCTGGTCGCCGCCACCACCGGTGCGATCGACGTCCACTGGGCGGTCGGGCTGACCGGCCCGGCGCTGATCACGGCCGGCCTCGTGTTCGCCGCGGCGAGGATCTCCGATCGCGGCGACCTCGTGCAGCCTCCCTGGTATTCGGCCTGGCTCCTCTTCCCCGGCGCCTTCTTGCTGGCGGGCGCCGCCGCCATGTGCATCTTCGGCGCGCTCGTCGAGTTTTCGCTGATCCCGGCGACCCTCTGGGTGCTCCTGATCAGCGGCGGCCTGCTGTGGATGGCCGCCATCGTGATGGTGCGAAGCCACTCGCACTGACGGCGCGGGGCTCAAACGAGCGGTTTGGCGCCTCGGGTGGCGGCGCGGGTAAGGCGATCGCGGATGGCGCGGCGTCCGCGCTCGATTGCGCGCGGGCCGTCGTCGCCCTTGAAGCCGCTGTTGGTGCCGCCGAGCAGGCTGTCCAGCTCCCACGCCAGCTGCTCAGGGTCCATGCCTGGGTCTATGTCGCCTGCCTCCTGCGCTTCCCGGACGGCTCGCTGCAGGGTGTACGACCAGTAGCTCTTCTTCTCGAGCACCGAATCCCGCACGGGCCCAGGCCTCCGGCTGTCGAACTCTTCGGCGACGGCCCAGAAAAAGCAGCCGCCCGGAAAAACACCCCGCTCGAGGTAGGAGAGCCAGGAGTTGCACAGGGCCCAGACACGCCCAACTCCACGCGGGGTGGCGAGGGCTGGGCGGATCACCTCGTCCGTGAAGATCCGCGCCGCGGCGTCGATCGTGGCCATGTGCAGCTCTTCTTTGGAACCGAAGTGGGCGAACAGCCCGCTCTTGCTCATGCCGAGGTCGGTGGCGAGGCGCTGCAGGGAGACCGCTTCCAGGCCTTCGGCCGAGCCCACGCGCGCGGCGTGGGCGAGGATCGCCTGTCTGGTCCGCATGCCGCGAAGACGTCGCCGGTCGGTCGATTCCTGAACGGCCATCCTGTTTCGGGAAATATTAGCACGAACGGTCGTTTACCCTTGACTTTGTACGACCGATCGTGCTATTTCTTTGGGCGGGGCAATGATCGAGATCGAATCCGGGAGCGGCGGGCGTCCCGGGCTGGCACGCCTGGAACCGACTGACGGCGATCTGGTGGTGCGGCTCTTCCACCGGCTGTCGCCCGAGTCGGTCTACCGGCGCTTCTTCAGCCCCACCTCAAAACCCGACCTGCTCGTCGCCTCCGTCCTCCGGGTCGACCACCACGATCGCGAAGCTGTGGCGGCCGTCGAGGGCGGAGAGGTGATCGGCGTGGCGCAGTACGCGAGGCTCGCGGGGGCGGACGAGGCGGACCTTGCGATCGCGGTGGCCGATGGGTGGCAGCGCCAGGGAATCGGCACCAGGCTGGTGGCCGCCCTCGCGGAGCGGGCCCGCGCGGAAGGGATCGCGGCGTTCGCCGTCGACGTGCAGGGCGACAACTTCGGCGCGCTGAAACTCTTGAGGCGCGTCGCGCCCGACATCCGGCTCGTGTTCGCGAGCGGCGTGGGCGAAGGACGGATCCCTCTCGCCAAGGACGAGACGCGATGAATGATCGCGAGCGTTTGCGTGTGCTGCGCGCGACACCGCACTTTGCCGACGTGAACGACGCTCGGCTGCGGAGCCTGCTGCCGTTCATCGACGAGCTGTGCGTTCACGCAGGCTCGACGCTGGCGCAAGAAGGTCGCCTTTGCCATGAGTTCGTGATCGTTGCTTCTGGATTTCTCGAGACATGCCGGCGCGGGACACACGGGACGCTTGGGCCGGGCGACAGCTTTGGTTGGGACGCCATGCGAGCGCGGGGACCCAATGACGCGACGGTGTCGGCGACTGCAACCGCGCACCTCTTCGTGATGGGTCACGAACAGTTTCGCGCCGCCGATGCGCTCGGCGCACCGAGCTCGTCGGGCTAGCTAGCCCGCGGCCCGAGAGTGCATCATGCCCGCGCCACCTGAAAGGGTCCGGCGCAGGCACACGGCAACCCACGTCCTGTACGGTCGCCAGAGCTCCGCGATCTCCTCGAGCTTCTTCAGGTCCGGCTCACGCGACAGGCCGTACTCCGCTCGCACTGCGCTCAGCAGGCGCGGCTCTGCCGTCGGCAGCTCATCCACGGCGCTGAGCGCCCGAAGCCTTACCAGCTGAGAGCCAAACTCGCCGATTCCCTTGAGGCGCCGAAGGCTCGTCAGCGACTCCTCGCGCGGCATCGATCGCAGCTTCTCTGTGTCCACCGCGCCCGCAAGCGCCGCGCGGCCCAGCTCGTTCAGATACTCGACCTTGCGCCCGAACAAGCCTTTGAACGACGACAGCTGGATGAGCGCTGGCGGATCCGGAAAGCAGTACAGACGGTGCCCGTGAATGTCGACGGACGCGCCCAGCTCGCGACACATCCTCTCCTTGACGACCTGGCTCTGGCGCATCGTGATCCGCGATGAGATCAGGCACCACGCGGCGGCTTCGAAAGCGTTGGACCAGTTGACCGGGCGGAATCCCGGGAACATCGTCTGCAGTCGCGCCACCACGGGATCTCGCCGCGCGACCTCAGGCCACGAGCGTCCGTCGACGTCGAGGCTCAGAATTCGCGCAGTCTGACGTCGGACTTCGTCCATCGGTGCATCGCCGAACACGCTGCCCTGGACGACCGCCGGCGCGCTTTGCGTCAAGCACACACCGACGGGCGCCCAGTCACCATCGGTGAGAAACGCGAGATGCAGGTGACCCTCGGTGCCGTCGCCGTCGGCCGGTGCTTCATGCCACGCGCCGATGAAGGCCGCGCTCTCGCGCAGGGAGTATTCGCCAAGCGGCTCGAGCTCGAAGATTCGCGGCGCGGCGATTGCCGTCACGAGAGCAGCATGCCATCGCCGGCGAAGGAAAAGGCCGTTCGCGAGGAGCGTTCGGCCTGGAAGAAAGCTCTATCTAGGCGAGCTTGATCCGGTTCGCCCGCGGACCCTTCTGGCTTGCCTCGATTTCAAAGCTGACGTGCTCGCCACCGGCGAGCGAGTCGAAGTTCACGCTCGGGTCAAGACCGGTTCGGTGGAAGAAATACTCTTTTCCGTCCTCAGCCGCGATGAATCCGAACCCGCGGTCCTGGACCAGCTTTTTGATAGTCCCTGTCGGCATCGAAAATCCCCCCTTCTCGAAAGCTGGTCGCGAACGCACGGGTCCTTTCGAGAAGATCCGACCGCGGCGAACATCGCCCGACTACCGGGGACAGGACAACCTTACCACTGGGTTACAGAGCTAGCAGAGCAACTCCCATCAGCGTCGCAAGGGCCCCCGACAGCTTCATCGCCGTGCGGCTGCGCTCGCGCAAACGCCATACACCCCACACCGCCACGGCGACAACCGCGGTCTCGCGGACGGGTGCCACGACGGCAAGCGGGGCGAGGCTCAGCGCCCACAGCACCAGGAAGTAGCCCGCCCACATGAACACCCCGATCAGGGTCGCCTCGCCCCACCGCGGTGACTGGACCGCGTCCGAGATCCGATACAGGCGCAAGGCGGACGCGATCCAGATCGATAGCGGCAGCTCGAGCGCCATCAGCGTGAAGAGCAGCCAGCCGTAGACCCACGGCGTCGCCAGGCGCACGCCAACCCGATCCACCGATGTGTACGCGGCGATCGCGACCCCCGTCAACAGCGCCGGCAGCGTTGCCCGACCGCTGGCCTGGGAGACGGTGACCGCGAGGATGCCGACGAGCAGCAACCCGACGCCGACGAGCTGCGGGGACGTGAGCCGCTCGCCCAAGATCGTCAAGCCGACGAGAACGCTGAGCAGGGGCGCTGACCCCCGCGCGATCGGGTAGACGGCCGACAGCTCTCCGCGTCGGTACGCGGTGGAAAGGAGCCATAGGTAAGCCGTCTCGAGGATCGACGATAGGAAGCAGAGACCCGCCGCCGCTGGATCCAGGGCCGGCCGGCCCAGCAGCCACCAGGCGGGCAGCAGGGCGATGGTCGCTGTCGCTGCCGTCGTCAGCGTGACGCGCCGGAAGGTGTGGATCGGATCGCCGCTGACCTTGACCAGCACGTTCCAGGTCCCGTGAAAGGCTGCGGCCGCGAGCGCCATGACAACGGCCGCTGTGATCACCCGTTTCTAGGGTGACCTGCGCGGCCGCGCGAGCAGCCTGCCCACAACCCGATAAACCTCAGGGTTCACGACCAGGCCGTTGTGGGAGCCCCAGACCGGAATGGCGGGGACGTCGGGGCGAAGGCAGGATCGAAAGTTCACCACCTCGTCGGACTTGGTGTAGATCGAAGTCGTCGGCACGAGCGGTGTGAGCTTGAGGTCGTAGGTGAATCGTCCTTCGGCGTCGAGCCGCCGACCATAAGCAAGCTCATTTGCGGTGCGCACCACGCCCACGGCGCGGTGGGTCAAGGCGGCCAGGTCCGTCCAGTCGGCGATCGGCGAGCCAAGCGTGATCACCTGCTCGATGAGCTGTGGCTTGCGCTGAGAGAGCACCTTCGCCAGCAAACCTCCACGGCTGTGGCCGACCAGGCTCACCCGGGCGTTGTTCTCCTTCTCGATCTCGACCACCTTTCGGCGGAGCCCGGAGAGCATCCGCTCCGAGTGGTGGACGTTGAGCAAGATCCCCGACAGATAGACGTGGTAGCCGATTCGCTTGAGCCAACCGTCCATGACTCGGAGGGCCCAATCGCCTGAAAGGAAGCCCGGGATGAGGAGGACCGGGCGGCCATCGCCGGGCGGGACGCCACGGCCGCGAAAGACCGGATCGCGAAGCAGCGCCGAGAACTCGCGCAGCGCGAGCGGGTCCGAGAGCTTCACAGCGTGCGATGGTAGGTTGTCGACCCGCCGCCCAACCGGGCACCGGCTCTCGGGCGCCCCGTAATTTCCATTAACAGACAGTATGTTAATTTGATTGCGTGGAGAGGCGCGCGTATCGCCTGGGCCGCCGCCAGGCGTCGGTCGACCAGACGGCGAGCTCGATCCTGGCCGCGGCGAGCGAGCTCGTGGCCGGAGGTGCCTCGCAGCTGAACGTCGGCGCGGTCGCCCGGAAGGCCGGGGTCTCGCGCCTGACCATCTACAACCGCTTTGGTTCCCGGGCGGGCTTGCTCGAGGCCCTGGCCCCCCACCGCAGGCTGTCGCCGCCTCCGCCCGGGGACGCGCGCGACGCCCTCCGCCAACACCTCCAGCAAGCCTGCAGCGCCTGGGCGGCCAACCCCGCCCTGTACCGAAACCTTCCAGCCGCCGACAGGGAAGACAACGAAGCGTGCCGCGCCCTGGCCGAGCGGCTGGCCGCCGCCGACGCGCTGCGTCCTGGCTGCTCGCTGAAGGAGGCCGAAGACGTCCTCACCGCGTTGACCACGTTCGCGGTGTTCGACCGGCTTCACAAAGACGGTCGCCGATCGGCGGCGGCGGTGGGCGAGATCCTCATGCGCCTGGCCTCTGAATTCCTGGCGTAGGATTCATGACGCATTGCGGCATAAGGTCGCAGACGTCAATGGGCCTGTTCACTACATAGACTTCGGCGGTTCTGGCCCAACCCTGCTCATGGTTCACGGCCTGGCCGGCAACGCCCTGAACTGGATGGCCGTCGCACCACAAATCGCGCGGACGCACCACGCGCTCGCCATCGATCTCGCCGGTTTCGGACAGACCCCGCTGTTCGGACGCACGGCCACGGTCGGCGCCAACGCGGCTCTCGTCCATGACTTCATCGAGAAGGTCGTCGCGCGCCCTGTGAGCCTCATGGGCAACTCGATGGGGGGACACATCGCGATCCTCGAAGCCTCGGCCCACCCTGACTGGGTCAACTCGCTTGTGCTTGTCGATCCAGCGATTCCAGGCGTCCACGTCCGGCGGCCCGAGCCGATGATGCTTGGCGCGATGGCGGCACTGTCTGTGCCGGGCCTTGCGCAGACGCTGCTCGACAGGCAGCTGCGCGGGCTTGGACCCGAAGCGCTCGTGCAGCGCGCGCTGGAGCTTGTTTGCGCCGAGCCATCGCGTGTCGACCAAGCGGTGGTTGACGCCCACGTGAACATCACGCGCGAACGCGAGCACCTGGGACCGCAGAACGCACGCGCCTTCATCCAGGCCACTCGCTCGATCGGGTTGCGGATGGCCGATCCCCGGTTCTGGGCTCGCGCCGCATCCGTGAAGGCACCCACCCTGGTCATTCATGGTGGCCTCGACCGGCTAATCCCCCCGGCCGCCGCGCGCGATCTCGTCCGCCGGCGGCCCGGCTGGCAGCTCGAGATCATCGAGGGCGCCGGCCACGTGCCCATGCTCGAGACACCCGACCTCTTCATGAGCGTGCTGGAAGGCTGGGGCCCATATAGAATCCCGTCGCAGCCCGCTGCAGCCTCGTAACCGGAGTCGTAATAAGCAGCAGATCTTGGCCACGGTTTCGGAACCACCACATAGCAAGCGCCCGGGGCGACTGAAGGTCTCCGCCTCGGTCGTGCCCCACCTGCGCCACCTGGGCCGGTGGGACCCGATCCCTCCGATCTGGCTCGAGGGGCGCATCTATCTGGAATTCCTTCGCCTGATCCGCGATCCGGTGTTTCGCGGCGAGGACGTACCTCCCGGACTGCGCAAACCGGTGCTGCTGATCCCTGGCTTTCTGGCCGGTGACTGGACCCTTCGCACGCAGTTCGACTGGTTGCGTCGCGTGGGCTACCGGCCGCGACTGGCCGGCGTGTCGTTCAACGTCATGTACTCCGAGGTCATGCTGAAGCCGCTCCTCGACGCGCTGCTCGCCATGCATCGCAAGTCGGGTGCTCGCGTTTCCGTGGTCGGGCACAGCCGCGGCGGCGTCCTGGCCAAGGTGCTGTCGCATCGCAAACCGGATCTCGTCGAGCAGGTGATCACGCTGGGCTCGCCGCTGAACGATCCGTTTGACGTCCATCCGTTGACCATGGCCGGCGTCCACGCCGCGCACCTGTTCAACGCGGTGCGCTACCGTCACCCGGCCTCGGTCGAGATGCGCTTCTTGCGCGACCTTGGCGCGGCCCCTCGCGTACCGACGACATCGGTCTATTCGCGCTCGGACGGGGTCGTGAACTGGAAGGCGTGTCTGCGTTCGGACCTCAACTCGATAGAGGTTCACGGCAGTCACGTCGGGCTGGCGCTCAACCCCGAGGTTTACCGGATCCTGGCCCACCTCCTCCCTGCGCCGTGGCGTGATGACTAGCCGGTAAGATCGACTCCGGGCGGGAGCTCGCTCGACCGAGCGGGCTGAGAGGGCGCCGGTGCGCCGACCGCATGAACCTGAACTGGGTAATGCCAGCGGAGGGAGAGCGATGAGTGATTTCGCCGCTCGACAGGCCGAGGGCGATGTCTTCGGCAAGGTTGAGACGCACGGCATCGACGCGATCCCATCCGGCGATCGTCATGGCAGGCCGCGCGAGCTGGCGTTTCTTTGGGGCGGCGCGTTCGTCAACTACGCCAGCCTTTTCACCGCCAGCCTCCTCACCACGTACTACGGCCTTGGCGTCTGGGACGGCCTCGCCGCCACGGCCATCGGGACCGTGGCGGCGGCCGTCATCCTCGGGCTGCTCAGCAACACCGGTCCACAATCTGGTCTGCCGCAGATCGTTTTCACGCGCCGGATCTTTGGTCTCCGCGGCTCCTACCTCGGAGCGGGGCTCACGCTGTTCCTCGCCGTCGGCTGGTTCGCGGTCGACTGCGTCATCGCGGCCCAGGCCGCGGCGCAGCTGTTCGGAGGGGTCAATCGCTGGCTGACGTTCGGCCTCGTTCTCGTCGTCGCTGCGATCAGCGTGGTGGTCGCCGTCTATGGGCACCAGACGATCAAAGTCCTGGAGACCTTCGGAGCCGTGACGTTCGCGGTCCTGTCGGCCGCGCTCTTTATTCTTCTCGCGCCGAGCTTCCGCTGGACCACCGGGCCGGCTGTTGGCGGATCCGACTACGCCGGCGCTTTCGTGCTCGGGCTCATGACGTGCTTCGCGCTCGTCGCGTCCTGGTATCCATTCGCGAGCGACTACTCGAGATACCTTCCGCGGTCGAGCTCGACCCGGGCGGTGACCTTCTGGCCGGTGGTGGGTGTCGTGGTTCCGATGATCCTTCTTGGGCTCTTCGGGCTCTTGCTGCCGACAATCGATGCGGGGCTGGCGTCGAGCCAGGGCATCCTGGCCGTCATCAACGCGCACGCGCCCTGGTGGGTTGCGATTCCGTTCTTCATCTTCATCGTCGTCGGTGAGATCTGGGCCAACTACCTCGACGTCTACACGGCGGGACTCGTCACGCTCGCGATGGGGATCAACCTCAAGCGCTGGCAGACCGCGCTGGGTTGCGGGATCCTCGGCGCCACGCTCGCCTCGTTGGCGGTGCTTATCAGCGACTTCCACGTCGCGTATGAAGACTTCTTGATCCTCACCTACCTGTGGGCCCCCGCGTGGGCAGCCGTCGTCTTGCTGAGCTTCTTCGTGTTCGAGGGCAAGGGCCGGCCCAGCGTCGCGCTCGGAGCCTGGATCGCGGGCACCGCGGCGAGTCTTCTCTTCGTGAACTACGCGAATCTTTTCGGCAACCTCGTGGCCAAGCCCAGCTTCTTCAATGACGGCTTGATCGCGGGCCTGCATGGCGCTGACCTTGCCGGCCTCATCAGCGCCGGCGTGGCTGCTTTCGTCTACTGGTTCGGCAGGCGCCTGGTCACGACGTGAAGATGCCTGTTGCGCTGACGATGGCCGGCTCTGACTCCGGTGGAGGCGCGGGAATCCAGGCCGATCTCAAGACGTTCGCGGTGCTGGGCGTCCATGGAACATCGGCGATCACCGCGATCACCGCGCAGAACACCACCGGAGTGACGGAAATCCTCGAGCTGCCGACATCGTTGATCCGGGAACAGATCGCGGTCGTGGTCGATGACATAGGGGTCCACGCCGCGAAGACAGGGATGCTCTCCAGCGCGGCGATCATCGCCACTGTCGCCGACGCGGTCGAGCGTTACGGACTCGGCAACCTGGTCGTCGACCCTGTGATGGTCGCCAAGGGCGGCGCCAAGCTGCTGCGCGATGACGCCGTCACGGCGATGCGCGACCTCTTGATGCCGCTGGCCGCGGTCGTCACGCCCAACCTGCCGGAGGCCCAGGTGCTGCTGGGCCGCGAGATCACAACGCTCGACGAGCGGAGGCGGGCGGCGCGCGACCTCGTCGCCATGGGGGCTCGATCGGCCGTGGTCAAGGGCGGCCACGCCGAAGGAGATGTCGTCGATGTTTTCTTCGATGGAAGGCAGCTGATCGAGCTCAGCGCCGAGCGCATCGAAACGCCGAACACGCACGGCAGCGGCTGTGTTTTCTCCGCTGCGATCACGGCCGGTATCGCCCTCGGAATGGAGCCTCTCGAGGCGGTCCGCCGGGCCAAGACGTTCATCACCCAGGCGATCGCGAGCTCGATCGAGATCGGGCACGGTCACGGGCCGGTCAACCCATGGTTCGCCCAGAGGGTTGGCCGTTAAGCTGTTCGTCCCATGAGCAAGCGAAAACGCGCAAGCCTCGGCAAGATTCCCGCCACGCCGCCCTCGGGACCGGAAGCAGACGAGTCGACAGACGACGCAGCCGTCAAGGAGAACATGGTGCACGTCACTCCTGACCTGCTGGCCGGGAGCCCGGACATCTTCGCGAGCAAGAAGTCCGCAAGCGGTGCGGAGCCTGAAGCCGTCACCGAACCGATTGAGGAGCCGGCGCAGGCGGAGGCCGAACCAACCGAAGCGAGCACCACGCTGACGCCGACCGAAGAGGCGCCCCCGTTTTCAACCGAATCGCACAGCGCGCCGCAGCCTACGTTCGTAGCGGCGACCCCGTATCCGGCCCAGCCGCGCCGCGGCGGATCGAGCACCGCCCTCGGGATCGTGCTTGTCGTGATCGGACTCTTCGCGCTCGCGGTGGTCCTGTCGGGCGTGGACCTGACCCAGAACGGATGGCCGCTCTTCATCATCATCCCGGGCCTGACCCTGATCGTGGTCGGATTCCTCGGGGTTGGGTCCGTGGCGACGATTCCCGGCGGCGTGGTCACGATGACCGGGGTCGTCCTCGCCTACTGCAACAGCACCGGGGACTGGCCCTTCTGGGCCTATGGCTGGTCCCTCGTCGCGCCGGGCGGAGTCGGCCTGGGCATGTACCTGCAGGCGCTGCGGGATCACGACCAGAACGCCTTGCGGACCGGGCGGACGCTGCTCTTCGTCAGCCTGATGATCTTCCTGATCGGCTTCGTCGTGTTCGAGTCGATCCTGGGCATCAGCGGCCGCGACTACTTCGGGCCCGCAGGAAAGGCGGCCTTGCCTGTCCTGCTGATCCTGGTCGGGATCATCCTCCTCGTGCGCAGCGTGCAGAGGAGCCGCCGGACCTAGCCGCTCGTCAGACGCTCGCCGAGCCGGTCCCGCGTGATCTGGTATGCCGTGCCGGTTCGGTGCTGCTTGAACCCGAGCGCGCGATTGATCTTGAGCATCGGCGCGTTCGACCCGGCGTTGCCGGTGCCGATCCATTCGGTGGCTGGATACAGGTCGCGAATGTGGAGGAGCATCGCGGCCTTGATCCACTTACCGAGGCCGCGGCCGCGAGCGTCGGGCCGGACCCCGGTGAACTGCTGCTCGATGAACGCCGGCCGATAAGGTGCCCAATTGACCTCTGTAATGCCTGAGATCGTCCCGTCCGCCTCGCGCGTCAGCACCGTGTGCGGCACCTCATGACTCAGGTCGAAGCGCTCGTAATGGTCGCGCATCGTGTCCGGCGTCACGACTATGTCGCCGTGGTCGAGGGCCTCCATGGGGACGGTGTTGAGCATGACCGACATCTGGGCGCTGAACGCCTCGCGCTCCTCTTCCGGGACCGGCCCATCGATGATCTCGAGCCTTGTCTGGGGCGATCGCCGGGCCCCTTGCTCGACCCAACGTTCGAGCTCCGGCCAATCGATCTCCGAGAAGATCAGGCGGCTCTCGATCTCGTTCAGCTTCACTTCGGCGCCGACCCATTTCAGGAAACCGTGTCCCGCATCCTCTTCGACCCAGAAGCTGACCGTGGTGCAGTTGCGACGCTCCATGAGGTCGATAAGAACAGGAAGAAACGAAGAGCCGATTCCTCGCCGCCGGTTGGCGCCGCGGACGAAGAGGTCGGCGTCGTAGAGGTGCTTGTTCGATTCGTACTCGGGCGATTCGGGTTTTGTGTAGTAGGCGTGAAGCAGGCCGAGCATCTCGCCGTCGCGAGAGACCTCGTAGCGGTCGTCGCCCTGGAACGGACTGATCCGCTTCATTCGCGCCTCTTCGTCGGCGTCGTCCCTCACCGGCTCGTCGGGTCGTGTTTCCTTCTGCCGGACGCGGCGAAATTCGTGATAGCGCCGCCAGAACTCCCCGCCCGCGTCGACCGGGTCGACGGGCGATGGGACGAACTCCCCCACCATGGACTGTCGATAATCTCACAGCGATGTCTCCCGACCGGCCGTTCAAAGTTGGCGTCACGATCCATCCGCAGCAGTGCACCATCCAGGAGCTTCGCGACGCGTGGCGTCGCGTCGACGAGCTCGGCGTCGACAGCATCTGGTTCTGGGACCACTTTTTTCCGCTCTACGGCAATCCGAACGGCAATCACTTCGAGTGCTGGTCGCTGCTTGCCGCCGCGGCGATCGACACCCGAGCGCCGCAGATCGGACCCATGGTCACCTGCGTCGGTTACCGCAACCCCGACCTCCTGGCGGCGATGGCCGCGACCGTCGACCAGCTTTCAGGCGGGCGGCTTGTGTTCGGTCTCGGAGCCGGTTGGTTCGAGCGCGACTACACGGAGTACGGCTACGAGTTCGGCGAGACGCAAGATCGGGTGCGGCTGCTCAAAGAGGTGTTGCCGAGAATCACGAGCCGGATCCAGAAGCTGAAGCCGGGCCCAGCCGGGCCGATGCCGATCCTCATCGCCGGCCGCGGCGAAAAGGTGATGCTTCGTTTGGTCGCCGAGCACGCCCAGATGTGGAACGCGATCGGCTCGGCGGACGAGTACGCGCACTTGTCCACGGTGCTCGATGAGTGGTGTCGCCGCATTGGCCGGGATCCAGGCGAGATCGAGCGTACGGCCAACGTCGGAGGCCTGAGCCCCAAGGCGATTGACGAATGGCTGAAGGCAGGGCTCCAGCATTTCGTGCTCCGGATCGCCCATCCGTTCGACACCAAGGAGCTGGCCCGCTTCCTCAAGGCCCGAGACTCGTAAGTCCTACAACGATGCCGGAGCTTATTTGTGGCCCGCTCACTAACAATTTGTAATTTCCGGGCATAGCATTCCCATCACCACACCCTCTTCGCGGCGCGAGCCTCCCAGCGGTACAGCGGGGAGGCTCGTCACTTTTCAGGCCTAACCATCTGTGCCCGAATGGCTGTTAACGAGAAGCTACGCGGCCTTGACGGCACTCACCAGCTTGGTCAGGGAGTCCTTGGCGTCTCCGAAGAACATCACCGTCTTGGGCCCGAACATGAGCTCGTTGTCGATGCCGGCGAACCCCGGACGCATCGAGCGCTTCATGAAGATGATGTTTTTGGCCTGATCCGCGTTGAGGATCGGCATCCCGTAGATCGGGCTGCCCGGCGTCGACCGGGCGGCAGGATTGACCACATCGTTCGCGCCGACGATCAGCGCCACGTCGGCGTTCTTGAAATCGTCGTTGACCTGGTCCATCTCTTTGAGCTGCTCGTAAGGCACGTTCGCCTCGGCGAGCAGCACGTTCATGTGGCCCGGCATGCGCCCGGCGACGGGATGGATCGCGTACTCGACTTCCACCCCGCGCTTCTCGAGCACGTCGGCCAGCTCTCGTGCGGCGTGCTGCGCCTGGGCGACGGCAAGTCCGTAGCCGGGCACGATGATCACGCGCTGCGAGTAGGCGAGCAGCGTGCCGAGGTCTTCCGCCGACGCGGACCGAACGTTCCGAGCTTGCCCGCCGCCGGCGACCGCGGCAATCCCCGCCCGCGCCTGGCCGAACGCGCCGAAGAGGACGTTGGCCAGCGAGCGGCCCATCGCGTCGCTCATCAGCTTGGTCAGGAGCGAACCTGACGCGCCGACCAACGTGCCGGCGACGATCAAGGCAAAGTTGTTGAGCGTGAAGCCGCTCGCCGCCACCGCCAGTCCGGTTGCCGCGTTGAGGAGGGAGATCACGACCGGCATGTCCGCGCCGCCGATGGGAAGTACGAACGCCACGCCGAGGATGAGCGCCAGCACCATCAAGGAGAGGAAGGAGAACGGGACGGATGCGATGGCCAGAACAGCCACCGCAAAGCCGACGATGGCGGCCGCCAGCAAAAGGTTGACGATCTGCTGCCCGGGATAGGTGATCGGCGTCCCGGTCATCAGCTCCTGGAGCTTGGAGAAGGCGACCATGCTGCCCGCGAACGAGATCGAGCCGATGACGATGCTGAAGACGCTCGGGAACACTTCCGCGAAAGGCGGATGGACCCCCAGCCTCATGAGCTCCGCCACAGCCACGAGCGCCGCCGCACCGCCGCCCACGCCGTTGAACAGGGCGACCATCTGCGGGATCGCGGTCATGTGGACCAACCGCGCACCCACGGTGCCGACGACCGTGCCGATGACCAGGCCGATCGCGATGATCACGATGCCGGCGCTCGTGAAATGCAGCAGCGGGATCGTCGCGCCGAGGGCGATCACCATGCCGGCCGCGGCGGTGAAGTTGCCGTTGCGCGCGCCCTTGGGCGAGCTGAGCTGCTTCAGGCCGAGGATGAACAGCACCGCCGCCAGCAGATAGGCGAGCGCGAGCAGCGTGTTCATTTCTTGGGCGCTTGCCTGCCTTTGAACATCTCGAGCATGCGGTCAGTGACCACGAAACCGCCGACCACGTTGGTCGTCGCAAGGGTGACCGCGACGAGGCCGAGCACGATGGTCACCGGAGAGTTGGCGCCCGCGGCGATGAGCAGCGCGCCGACCAGGATGATGCCGTGGATCGCGTTCGTCCCTGACATCAACGGCGTGTGCAGGATCGTCGGCACCTTCGAGATGACCTCGAAACCGACGAAGATCGCGAGCACGAAGAAGGTGAGCTCGTTCAGCAGCTCGTTGGTCATGCGGCGCCGACCATCTGCTTGGCGCGCTCGTTGACGATCTCGCCGCCATGCGTTACGCACGCGCCCTTGGTGATCTCGTCCTGGAAATCGAGCGAGATCGCGCCGTTCTTGACCAGGTGCAGAAGTAGGTTGGCCACGTTTCTGGCGAACAGCTGACTTGTCGTGAGCGGCATCGTCGAGGGCACGTTGCGCGTGCCAATGATCGTGACGCCGCCGACGTCGAGTTCCTTGCCGGGCTGGGTGAGCTCCACGTTGCCGCCCGTGTCGGCAGCAAGGTCGACGATCACCGAGCCGGGTCGCATTCCCTTGACCATGTCGCCGGTGACCAACAGCGGGGCCTTGCGGCCAGGGACCGCCGCGGTGGTGATGACGACATCGGACTTTGCGATGTGCTCGCCGATGAGCTCCCGCTGCTTGCGCAAGAACTCTTCGGACTGCTCACGCGCGTAACCTCCCTCGCCTACCTGGGCTTCGAGCGGGAGCTCGATGAACGTTGCGCCGAGCGACTGGACCTCTTCCTTGACCGCGGGACGGACGTCATACGACGAGACGACCGCGCCAAGGCGCCGCGCGGTGGCGATCGCCTGGAGGCCGGCAACGCCCGCGCCCATGACCAGCACGCGGGTCGGCGCGACCGTGCCGGCGGCCGTCATCATCATCGGAAAGAGCTTGCCGATTCGGTCGGCGGCCATCAGGACCGCTTTGTAGCCGGCCGCTGAGGCCTGGGAGGAAAGCGCGTCCATCGATTGGGCCCGCGAGATGCGCGGGAGCAGCTCCAGGCTGAACGCGGTGATCCCATGCTGAGCCAGGGACTTGACGATGTCGCCCTGGGTGGCCGGCTGGAGGAAGCTGATCAGCACGGCGCCCTTCCTCAGGACCGCGATCTCGCTCTCGCGTGGCGCCTGCACCTTCAGCACGGCGTCAGCGTCGCGCAGCATCGTCCCTCCCCGGCTTGCCACGTTCGCGCCCGCCTGCTGGTACAGGTCGTCCGGGATGAACGCACCCCCTCCGGCGCCAGCCTCGACGCTGACCTCCAGGCCTGCGGCGACCAGCATTTTCGCCGTGTCGGGGACAAGGGCGACGCGGCGCTCTCCCTGCTCGATCTCCCTGGGAACGGCGACTCTCACGTTCCCGAGGACTGTAAGCAATCGAGGGCGCCCGCTGCAGGCGCGTAGAATCCGTAATCCGCCATCCGAAACAACGAAGTGACCGAGCCAATCGTCAACGACCTCACCATCCAGGCCGCCACCGTCAACGGTTCAGGCAGCCAGACCGCAAACCTGGTTCTCACCAGAGCGATCTTCCACATGGGGATCCCGGTAGCGCCGAAAAACGTCTTTCCCTCCAACATCGAAGGCCTGCCGACCTGGTACCAGCTGCGCATCACGCCCGAAGGGCACATGGCCCGGTCGGACAAGGTCGACATCCTGGTCGCGTTCAACGTCGCGACCTGGCGAGAGGACCTGAAGACGGTGCGCCCGGGGGGCGCGGTGATCCACGAGGAGGCCTTCTCCACGGCGGAGGCGCGCACCGACGTCACCTATTACGCGGTGCCGTTCGCCAAGCTCGCGAAGTCGAAGATCCAGAACGACACGCTGCGCAAGCAGCTCGCCAACATGATCTATGTAGGCGTCGTCGCCGGCCTGCTTGGCATCCCTTGGGAGGCGGTGGAGCATGGCGTGAGGCGCCAGTTCCTCACCAAGCCGAAGGCGGTGCCTGTAAACCTCGACGCGATCAAGGTCGGCTACGACTACTGGCAGGACAACTTCTCCAAGCAGGACCCTTACAGGCTCGAGCCGATGCAGGGCGTCGTGGAAGGCAAGGTCCTGGTCGAGGGCAACCAGGCCGCTGCGCTGGGCGCGCTCATGGGCGGTGTCACGGTCGTGGCGTGGTACCCGATCACGCCCTCCTCCTCTCTCTGTGAGTACCTCGTCGCCTACGCCGACCGCTTTCGCGTCGACACCGCCACCGGCGAGAAGCTGATCTCGGTCGTGCAGGCCGAGGACGAGCTGGCCGCCGTCGGCATGGCGATCGGCGCCGGCTGGGCGGGCGCTCGCGCCATGACTTCCACCTCCGGGCCTGGCATCTCGCTCATGGCCGAGTTTTCAGGACTCGCGTATTACGCGGAGGTGCCGGTCGTCATCTTCGACATCCAGCGCATCGGGCCGTCGACCGGCCTTCCGACGCGCACGTCGCAGGCCGACCTGGGCTTCGTCTACACCCTGTCGCATGGCGATACGAAGCATGTGGTGCTGCTGCCCGGAACCGTGGAGGAGTGCTACGAGCTTGCGCGCGACGCGTTCGACTACGCGGACCGCTTCCAGACGCCCGTCTTCGTCCTCTCCGATCTCGACCTCGGCATGAACCTCTGGATGACCCCCGAGTTCAAGTACCCGGACAAGCCCCTCGACCGCGGCAAGGTTCTCTCCAAAGACGACCTCGAGCGCCTGGCCGGCGAGTGGGCGCGCTACCGCGACGTGGACGGCGACGGTGTCACGTATCGCACGCTGCCGGGGACCGACCATCCGGCGGCCGGCTACTTTACCCGCGGCTCGGGCCACGATGAGATGGCCCGTTACACGGAAGGCGCCGATGCGTACGCTCGGAACATGGACCGGCTCTCGCGCAAGCTGGAAACCGCCAGGCATGTCCTGCCCGCCCCGCTGGCGGACGAGGCTGGCGCGCCGATTGCACTGATCGCGTTCGGCTCAACCCACGCGGCCGTCGTCGAGGCGCGGGAGACGCTTGCCGCCTCGGGCAAGCCGGTCGACTACCTGCGCATCCGGGCGCTGCCCCTGTCGGACGACGTCGCCGAGTTCGTTCGCCGCCACGACCACGTCTACGTTGTCGAGCAGAACCGCGACGGCCAGCTCTTCGACCTGATCCGCCTGGCGCTCCCTGCGGAGCTGGTCGGGCGCCTGCGCTCGATCCGCCACTACAACGGCCAGCCGATACCCGCCGTCGCAATCACAGAACCGCTGATGCAACTGGAGGCCGTACCCGCATGAGCACAGCCCTGAACCGCGCCGGACTCGCACGAGACGCCTACAAGGGTGCCGCCACGACGCTGTGCGCGGGCTGCGGTCACAACTCGATCACGAACCACATGGTCAAGGCGCTCTACGAGCTGGGGGTCGAACCCCATCTGCTCGCCAAGATGTCGGGCATAGGGTGCTCGTCGAAGACCCCGGCCTACTTCGTCGAGACAGCACACGGTTTTAACGGCGTCCACGGCCGGATGCCGTCTCTGACCACGGGCGCGCACCTCGCCAACCGCCAGCTGATCATGCTCGGCGTCTCAGGCGACGGCGACACCGCGTCGATCGGGCTGGGTCAGTTCTTGCACATGATCCGGCGCAACGTCGACTGCACCTACATCATCGAGGACAACGGCACGTACGGCCTGACCAAGGGCCAGTTCTCGGCCACCGCCGACCTGGGCTCGGTGCAGAAGAAGGGGGCGGTCAACACGTTCCAGCCGATCGACCCATGCGCTGTGGCCCTGGCCCTCGGCTGCTCCTTCGTCGCACGCTCGTTCAGCGGGGACGGCAAGCAGGTCGTTCCCTTGATCAAGGCGGCGATCGCGCACAGGGGTACGGCAATCCTCGACATCATCTCGCCGTGCGTCACCTTCAATGACCACGACGGTTCGACGAAGAGCTACAGCTGGGTCAAAGACCACGAGGAGTCGATCGCCGACGTTTCGTTCATCCCCTTCTTCGAAGAGGTCCACGTCGATTACGAGCCCGGCACTGTGCGCGACGTTCAGCTTCACGACGGATCGCACATCGTTCTGAAGAAGCTCGGTGAGGACCACGACCCCACCGACAGGCAAGCGGCGATCAAGGTCATCGAGGAGGGCCGCGCCGAGGGCCATCTGGTCACCGGCCTGCTCTACGTCGACACGAAGATGGACGACTTCGCGACCACCGAACACATTCCGCAGCGGCCGCTCAAGGACCTGAGCCAGGACGAGCTGCGGCTGAGCCGCGACCAGTTCTCTCAGTTCATGTCTGAGTTCGCCTGAAGACCAAGGCGCCAGTAGCGCTTCACGCGACTCCCCAGGAAATCGCCAAGGGGACAAGGCTCGTTGCTCGACGTGATCCCGCGATGGCCGAGCTCATCAAGCGCGCTGGTCCCATGCAGCTGCGCAACCCGCTCGACGACAGCTTCGCCGCCCTGATCCGCTCGATCATGTACCAGCAGCTCGCCGGTGCGGCCGCGACCGCGATTCACGGCCGTTTTCTGAAGCTCTTTGCAGAAGCCCTCTCCCCCACGGCGGTGCTCGCCCTCCCCGTCGGCGCAATGCGGACCGCCGGGGTGAGCGGACCCAAGGAGGCCGCCATCACAGACCTGGCGCGAAAGGTGGCCGACGGCACAGTCCCGCTGGGCGACGTCGACTCGCTGTCGGACGACGAGCTCGTCGCCCGCCTCGTCCAGGTCCGTGGGATCGGCCGGTGGACGGCGGAGATGTTCTTGATGTTTCAGCTGCGGCGGCTCGATGTGTGGCCGGTCGACGACTACGGCGTGCGCAAGGGCTGGACGCTCACGCATGGCAAGCGCGAGATGATCGCGCCTCGCGCCCTGCAGGCAGAAGGCGAGAAGTTCCGGCCCTACCGGTCGGTCGCCGCCTGGTACTGCTGGCGCGCGGTCGAGAATATCGTGCTTCCCACTTGAACGTAGGGGGAACCCTGCCGGGTTCCCCCTACGCCGGGCCGCTCAACGGCGCCTCACGGTGGTTGACTCGTCGCGACACCCTCCGCGCCGGATTCGCGGCCCTAACCCCCTCCGGCAAGGAAAACTTCGCTAACTCGCGACTTCGATTGGGCGCCGGAAATTAGGCGTGGGTTGCGGCCGGAGCAAGTCCGGCCGCCAGAGTGACGACTTAACGGGCGTACCTCCGCCGCAGCTTCTCGATCGCCTGGTCTGTCATCGGCGGCCAGCCGTACACCTCGAGAAACGCTCTAGCGAAGCCCTTGCCGAAGTTGTACTGCAGCGTCCAGACCCCCGCAGCGAGGTCGACTTCCGGATCGCCGAGACCTGACTGACCGACGTCGACCAGGCCGCTGAGCTTTCCGTCCTGGACCAACACGTTGGGCAGGCAGTAATCGCCGTGGACGAGGACGTTGCCCCGCTTCCCGACACCGAACGGGCAGCCCGCCGCCTCCGTCGTATGAAGACCGCGAAGGATCTCGCCGAGCGTCTTCGCCACCCGGTCTGGATCCCAACCGAGCGACGTGTGGTGCATTGGCACGCCGGGGACCTCGTACGTCACAAGCCAGTCATCGCCGAACTCATGGAAGAATCCGGCGACTTTCGGCACCGGCCAACGGCCCGCGAGCCACGCCAGACGCTCCCGCTCGCCGGCGAGCTCGGCGGCGCGTTTGACGAACATCGTGCCGCCTGCTTGCCCCGTCAGCCGCCATACGGTGCCCGCCCAGCTCATCCACGCGAACTCTTCCTGAATCGCGCTTCCGCCGAGCACGCTCTCGACCGCGGCACGAACTTGCGGAGGCAGCGGCAGCGGTGAAGACCTCATCCAACGAGCCTCTGTAGCATGTTGCGGCGGGTGTGGTGACAGTTCTACCTGGGTCTGCGGACGCGTTCCAGAACGCGAGCTGGAGCGACATCCTCCCCTATTACGCAGAGCTCGCGGCGCGGCCGCTGGATCGGGCCGACGTCGAGTCCTGGCTGCAGGACTGGTCGATGCTGGAGTCCCTGGTGGCGGAAGCCACCGCGCTGGCGGGCTTCGCCTATGCAAGCGATACCGCCGACCCCCAGCGCGAGGAAGCGCAGCTGAGGTTCAGCAGCGAGATCGCGCCCCAGGCCGAGGAGCAGCGGACGAAGCTGCAGCAGCGCCTGGTCAACCTCGATTACGTCCGGCCGGGGCTGGAGACCACCGTGCAGCGATTTCGCAACCAGATGGAGCTCTTCTCCCCGGCGAACGTGCCGCTCCACACCGATCTCGCGAAGCTGTCGACGGAGTGGGCGAAGGTGATCGGCGCCATGACCGTGGACTGGGACGGCGAGGAGAAGACGCCAGCGCAGATGGCGCCGTTTCTGGAGGACAACGACCGCCAGGTTCGCGAGCGAGCGTTCCGCAAGATGTTCAAGCCGTACATCGACCAGCGCGATGCGCTGGCGGATCTCTTCGACCGCATGTACGACCTGCGCCAGAACGTCGCCCGCAATGCGGGTTTTGAGAACTTCCGCGACTACACCCATCGCGAGAAGAACCGGTTTGACTACACGTCGGACGATTGCTTCCGCTTCCACGATGCAGTCGAGCAGGCTGTCGCGCCGGCAGTCAAGCGCCTGCAGGAACGCCGCCGGGCCCATCTGGGAGTCGCTCGGCTCAGGCCCTGGGACCAATTGGTCGATCCGAAAGGGCGTGCTCCGCTGCGGCCGTACAGCGATGTCGATGACTTCATTCAGCGCGCCGGCCGCGTGTTCGCCCACGTGCAGCCTGACTTCAAGCGCGACTTTGAAACGATGGCGGACGCCCGCCTGCTCGATCTGGACAACCGCAAGGGAAAGGCGCCCGGCGGTTTTTGCGACTCGCTTCCGGTGCGCAAGCTGCCTCTCATCTTCATGAACACCGTCAACGTCGATGACGACGTGCGCACGCTGCTGCACGAGGCTGGTCACTCGTTTCATGTGTTCGAGACGGCAAACCTTCCGCTGTTGTTCCAGCGGCATCCCGGCGCGGAGATGGCAGAAGTCGCGTCTATGTCGATGGAGCTGCTCGCTGCGCCCTACATCGACCAGGAGCATGGCGGGTTTTACTCCGAAGCAGATGCGGTGCGTTCCAGGCGCTGGCTCCTGGAACGCGCCGTGATCTTTTTCACTCACTGCGCATCGGTGGACGCATTCCAGCAATGGATCTACACGGCGCCCGAAGGCCGCGACGCGGAGGCACGCGACCGCAAGTGGCTTGAGTTGAGGCGGCGCTTCGAGGGCGACATGGTGGACTGGACCGGGCTGGACTCCGAGCGCGTCGCCCGCTGGTACTACCAGCTTCACTTCTTCGAGTTCCCCTTCTACTACATCGAATACGGCATCGCGCAGCTTGGTGCGCTCCAGGTGTGGCGCAACAGCCTCAACGACCCGGCCGCGGCTGTGCGCCAGTACCGCGAGGCGCTTGCGCTCGGGGCCACCAGACCGCTGCCGGACCTCTACAAGGCCGCGGGCGCGCGCCTCATCTTTGACAGCGACGGCATGCGAGAGCTGATCGAGATGGTCGAGGAAGAGCTCGCGACGTTGGACGCCTGACACCATCTTTGACGCCCCTCACCCAACATCCCTCTCCCCTGTGGGCAGAGGGTGCCTCTAGTAACTTCGAAAGTTGCGGAGTGGCTTCCGCGGGCCGAAACGCGGCGCCACGATGCCCGCGACGGTGATGAGCCGGATTACACGCGCGCGGTGGCCGCGGTAGGGCTCCAGAAGCTCGAGCATCCGCTCGTCGGTCGATCGTGGGGTGCCCTCGAACGCGTAACCGATCGAATGCGGAAGGTGATAGTCGCCGACGGGGACCGCGTCGGGGTCGCCCAGCGCCACCGTCGCAACTTTGGCCGCCGTCCAGGGCCCGATGCCGGGAAACGCACGCATCCTCTGATAGGCGCCGGCGATGTCCATCGCGACGATTTCCTCCAGGCGGTTTGCGCTCCGCGCGGCACGAATGATGATCTCCGCCCGCCGTCTCTCGATGCCGAAACGATGGAAGCTCCAGTAGGGCGTCCGCAACAGCACCTGCGGCGACGGCGGAAGCGTCAAGGGCGCAGGGCCGGGCGCCGGCTCGCCAAGGGCGTTGACCAGATGCCGGTACGAGTCGACCGCCTCCTCTGTCGTCACCTGCTGCAGGATCACCGCAGGGACGACAGCTTCGAAGACGGAGCGGGTTCGCGGCAGGCGGATGCCGCGGATCTCGTGGTGCAGCCTCTTGATGAGCGGATGCGCGGGCGCGAAGCCTGTGTCATCGTCGGCCTGACCGCAAAGCTCGGGCGCGTGCGAGACAGCCCACTCCGCGCCCGGGCCCCATCCACTCACCTCCACCGAACGGCCACGTTGCTTCAGCTGAACGGTCGCTGGGCCATCAGGGGTGCGCGACGCCCGCCAGGTGGCCCCGTCGTGATGGCGCAGCGAAGGTCCTGAGCTGAGCGGCGCGAGAGTCAGGTCAAGATCGAACGGAGGGCGCGGCTCAAACGTTGCCTGGGCTTCCGGGCGCATCCGCCCAAGAGACTACGGACTCAGGGGCACCGAAAACGTGAATGTCGTGCCCGCGCCGTTACCGGATTCAACCGTCAGGTCGCCGTCATGCATGCGCGCGATCTCGCGCGACAGCCAGAGTCCCAGACCTGTGCCCTGCACATGGGAAGAAGAATCGACTCGCCCAAACCGCGTGAAGAGCACGGCCTGGTCTTGCTTCGAGATGCCGATACCCTGGTCCTTCACCAAAACGAAAGCCTTGTCGCCATCACGTCGCACCTCGATGTCGATGTCCGTACCTGGCGATGAATATTTGGCGGCGTTGCTCAGCAGGTTGCGCACGACGATCTGAAAACGGTCCGGGTCGACCTCAGCTTCGACCGGTTGGTGCGGCGTGTCGACCCGCAGCTCGTGCCCGCTGAGGAGCAGCTTGACGCCCTCGATCGCGGAATCGGTCAGCTCGACGATGTCGGAGCGGTGCCTCTTCAAAGCCAGGCGGCCTTCCTCCAGGCGCGACGCTTCGATCATCTGCTCGATCATCCAGTTCACCTCGTCGGCTTTCGAGATGAGGAGGGGCAGGACCGAGCGGGCCTTCGGCGCCACATCGCCAAGGGCGCCGGCGTCGAGCATCGTCAGGTAGCCCTTGATGACGGTCATGGGGCCGCGCAGCTCGTGCGATGCGATGTTCAAGAAGTCGGTTTTCGCGCGTTCGAGCGCGGCAATCCTGGAGTTGAGGGTCACGCGGTCCAGACCCGCGGAGATGCTCGTCGCATACTGACGCAGCCGGCTCAGCTCGTCATCGCCAAACAGAGGGCTCAATCGGCCAGACAGGATGATGATCGCGCCCCGGCCCTGCTGCAGATCGAGCGGAACAACAACGGTGGAACCGGACTGCCACGGCGCGTGACCGTTCTCTTTGCCCTCGGGTTTCAGGTAGGCGGATCTCTTGCTCAGGTCGGCCGCGTCGGATGCGCTTATCCCGCGGACTGCAAGTACGGTGGCGTCCGAGTCCAGCACGAACGCCGCCTCACCACCCACCAACCGCTCCGCCCAAACAAGGGCTCGGTCGGCAAGCGTCCCACGGTCAGGGCTGTAAAGAAGCAGGTCGTGAAGGGCGTGGCGGAACTGGTCCTCTTCAGGCTGGCGCCAGACGCGGCGCAGCCAGACCGGCGGGAAGAAAGCAACATAGAGGACAGGTACGACCGCCAGGGCGGTGAGGCTGAGCAGCAGGGACAAGAAGTTGTTCAACGAGCCCGCGATGGTGCCGACGACGACCACGAGCAGAAGGCCCGCGTAACCGATGCTGATGGCCCGCAGGCGCGCTTGCTCGACCGACGGGCGGCCGCGGGCCGACATCCAGATGGTGACGGTCGGCTCGAGGATGCAGAAGGCCCAGATGCCGATCGTGGCCACAAGGACGAGTGACTGGAGCTCCGTGTGCGGAGTTTCCGGATTGGCCGGCAGCTGAACGATGATCCCGAGCAGTCCGATCACGACGATCGCAACCGTGACGGCGCGCGTCGTGCCCGGGCTCAAGGGGACGAACGAGTCCCGGAACATCAGCAGGCCGTAGCCCGAGACCAGGAACATGATCAGGGCTGCGTCCGTAAACAGCTGGGCCTGGACGCCCGAGCCGCCGAACAAGGACGAGAGCACGATCACGAGGGTGAGAGCGCTCAGGGCGAGGGCAAGGTTGCCGTGACGCGCGTCGGGCTGCCTGACCCAGCTCACCACCGTCCGGATGGCCAGGAACGCGAAAGCCACCTCGATGGCAAGCTGCAAAATGATGAGGGCCGGAGTCACTGCGGCAGAATAGCCTACACGACGATTTTTCAAGGACAACAGGTCTGGCAATCGCGTCGGTTAGCGACAAACCGCCAGCGGCCTGGGGAAAACTAAAGGGGCGGAGTAAGCAAGATCCCGTTGGTGTCCGTCCGGGCCACATCCAGCCTCCGGATTTCAAAGCTGCGGAGGCCACGCACGCCGGGCTCGACCGGCGCCGCGTCGCGACCCTCGAGCAGGTTGATGCCGAGGTGATGGTGGTAGCCGTCCCAGCTCAAGAACCGCATCACGTGACCGGCCTGGGCCATCAGCTCCATGCCTAGAGACTCGTAGAACGCCTGGCTGGCGTCGAGATCGCCGACGTTGAGGTGGACGTGGCCGAGAACGGTCCCGGCAGGCAGCTTCCGCTGAGGCGGCGCGGCGATTCGCAGTAGCCGCTCGAAGTCGAGGTGCTCGGTCCCGATGTTCAGCCGCCCGTTCGGGTACTGCCATTCGCTGCGCGGGCGGTCGGCGTAAACCTCGATCCCGTTGCCTTCGACGTCATCGAAATAGAGGGCCTGGCTGACGAGATGGTCTGCGGTCCCGGTCAGCGGCAGGCGTGCCTCGAGCGCACGCCGGAGGAAACCACCCAGCTGCTCTTCGCTCGGCAGCAGGATCGCGTGATGAAAGAGGCCGGCCGTATGAGGAGGCCGCTCACGGCCTTCAGGGAGCGCGGTGAGCCGCAGCAGTGGCGGGCCGTCGACTCCCATGACCGCGTGGCTTGCGTCTCCACTGAAGCGCGCCAAGCCGAACCATTCATAAAACGCGACGACACGCTCGAGATCGAGGACTTTCAGCTCGATCGCACCAAGCGGCCATTCCAGCGCGCTCACCGATGCCGGCTCGGGATGACTCTCAGTACCAGTAGTTCGGACCCTCTGATCGGGAGGCGCCGGGTGGCTCGACCTCGATGCCCTTCGGTCCCGCCAGCTGCCTGACCGCCGACTCGACGCGGGCGATGAATGCGTCGTAGTCCTCGTCGGGTTCCGCGACCAGGGGCGAGCCGAAAGTAACCGTGACGCGGCCCGGTCTTGGCACGCGCCGGAAGCGGGGCAACACGTCGTACATCCCATCGACGTAGGCGGGGACCATGGGCACGCCGACGTCCATGGCGAGGATCGCGCCGCCCTTGCGGAAAGCGCCGATCGCTCCGGTGGCGGTCAGGCGGCCCTCCGGAAAGATGATCACCGACCAGTTGTCGCGCAGCAGGTCTTTCAGATACTCGAGATGCTGCCTTGCACCGCCGCCGCGTGGGATCGGGAAGGCGTCGACAGTCACCTGCGCCAGGCGCGCCTCCCACTTGCGCTTGAAGATCGAGTCTGCGGCGGCGACGACGACGGAGCGGTGCCTGTACCGCGGCGGCAGAGCCTCGGCCAGGACAACGGCGTCGAGGGCGCTGACATGGTTCGCCACGAAAACCGCCGGCCCGGTCAGATCGCGCAGCAGCTCGCGGTCGCGGACACTCAGTCGACAGAAGCTCGACAGGGCTGGAAACAGCAGGCTTGACTGCAGTGCGGCCCGCATCCGCCGCATCCCCTTCGTGCGCGCCCACAAAGCTGTATCGACCGCTTCCCCGTTCATGGTGGGCATGAGTGTAGGCGCGCCTGTAGGAGTGCGCCGATTAATCAGGGCTGACGCCCGCGGGCTCATAGCGGAACGAATGCGAAGGCATTCTCGCCCTTCCCCGGAGCATGGAGACCGTGATCCCCACGGTCCAGGCGATGTGCAATATCCAGCCGGGTACGCCGAAGACCGGTCCGAGCGCTGGAGGAACAACCTGAAGATAGGCAAGGACCGCAAGCCCCGCCGCTCCCAACGCCGCATAGCCGGTCCACCGTGGCAGCCCGCCGCCTTGCAGGGTTGCCATCCCGAAGCAGACCAGATAGGCGATGAGGAAGGATTCCCAGACGCTGGTTCCGAAGCCGATGCCGTCGGCTCGCCGAAGAAGACAGGCTAAATGCACGTACGCCGCCGGCGAAGGCGGCGCGGTCGGCTTTCGCGTTGACGACCCCCTACGTCTACGAGTCGCTCGTCATCCATGGAGGACTTGGGATATCGGCCGCGACCCGGATAGCGGTCGGTGCCGCCCTTGGCCTGTAATAAGGGCCGACAGCCATCCGGTCCGCGGCGAATCGATCGACTGGGCGAAGCTTGGGCTAAAGCCCGCGATCCTCTAGTCCAAGGTCAACAGCCTTTCGCGTCTGCGCCCAGGCTGTCGAGCACGTCGATAAGGATCAGGTTGACCGCGGCGGCGTTGTAGCTCGGCGTCTGGCTCTCGAAGACGATCGCCGCGCGGCCGTCGTTGTCGTCGGGACCCAGCTGTTGGGCGAGCTTCTTCGATTGATACTGCAGCGTGCTGCACTTCGTGTGGACATGCTCGTAGACCTTGACTGCGTCGTCCGGCAGGTCGCTCAGGGCAACGCGAAGCGCAAGGCCCGCAGGGACCTGGTTCCTTGGGGAAATGGCTTCGGCGATCACAAAGTCATGGGCGCTGCAGCGCACCGTGACGTGGCCGGGGAGGGTTCCGATCGCGTAGGCGTCGGACGCCTGGGGGTCGCGGCGATGGGCGGTCGCCCAGGTTCCGATGTAGGCGCCGAAGTTCGAAAGTCCGGCCCGGTCAGGCTTCCCGTCGGGGCAAGCCACCGGGCCGGTTTGCTGCGTCGTAGCCGCGGCCGTGGGTCGACCGGGCACTGAGCAAGCCAGCATCCCCAGGCATGCGAGCGCAATGAGACATCGACGCGGCATCGGCGCACCTCAAAAATTAGGACAAGCCGACAAGGAACGCATCGAGCTCGTCAGGCCGGTTGGTATGTCCCGATCATCAACGCCAGTCGTGGTCGTCTTGTCGTCGACGAGACGGAGATTGAGGAAAGCACCGCCGTCCCGGAACAAGCGCCGCCCCGATCCGAGAACTGGCGCTCAGCGTGTCCAACGACCTAAGCCCCCGACCTGACGGCGAATGGAGGTGGACCGAGGATCTCGATGCCCCCGTTCCGAGCCGCCGAGGCACGCACCCGGTCGAAGTCGACCGGAGCGGTCGCCTCGAGATTCGGCGTCAGCGGCTCGCTCGCGCCGCGGTAGAAGGCCTCGCTGGAGCCTGGAGTCTCCAGGGTCAACAAGCGCGCCGACTCCGATGTGACCAAAAAGGCGTGCGGAACGCCACGCGGGACCATTGCAAGGCTGCCTCTCCCGAGCTTCTGCTCGCGACCGTCGACGTGGACGAGAATTTCGCCTTCCAGCACGTACAAGGTCTCGTCGACTTCGGGGTGCGAATGCATTGGCGTGGTCTTGCCGATCGTCATGATGTCGTCGAACAGCAGGAATGCGCCTCCCGTCTCGGCGTTGGTAGCCAGCCAGGTGTGAACGCCGCCACCGTAGAACCACAGCTTCTCGCCATCACCGTCGGCACGCACGATCGGAACTAGATTGGTCATCGCCACTGCCAGCCTCCTAAAACAATGCTTTATGGGACTCGAGTACCATGACGAGACTAGAGTACCCTGACCCAAATGTCAATGTCATATGAGCTGAGCGGCCGAACGCGCCAGAAGCAGCGGACTCGTGGAGCACTGGTGGCAGCTGCCCGTGAACTTGTAACCCGAGGCCAGACGCCTACTGTCGACGCGGCAGCGACGATCGCATCCATCTCACGGACGACGGCTTACCGCTACTTTCCAAACCAGCGGGCGTTGCTGGTGGCCGCCCACCCCGAGATCGAGGCATTGTCCCTACTGCCCGAGACGGCCCCATCCGATGTGGCAGCTCGACTGGATGCCGTCGTGACTGCATTCCTGCACCTCATAGTCGACACGGAAGCGCAACAGCGCACGATGCTGCGCCTTTCACTCGATCCCGACCCAGACCATCGCGGCGAGCTCCCGTTGCGCAAGGGTCGCGCGATCGGGTGGATTGGGGAGGCACTGTCTCCATTGCGTGGCGTGATGTCCGCGCGCGACATCAGGCGGCTGATTTTCGCGATCAGAAGCGCCGCGGGGATCGAGGCGCTTGTCTGGTTGACCGATATTGCCGGCCTCTCACGCAAGGAAGCCGTCGAACTCATGCGCTGGTCGGCGGGCGCGCTGTTGCGGTCGGCCATGGGCGATGGCGGCGCAACGCGGCATCAAGCCCGCCCTTCGAGACGGCCAAAAGCGAGCTCTCGGCGCCGCGTGTCCACTTGACGTCGCTCCACCGGCGACCTCGACCGGCACGAAAATCACAAGGGTGGGGCGAAGGCCTGGCCGCAGCGATCGGTAATGGCTGGGGAGGAAGGATTCGAACCTTCAACCTTCTGATCCAGAGTCAGCTGCGCTACCGTTGCGCCACTCCCCAAATGCTTCGGACGCGGGGCCGGGCGAACCATTCTAAGGAGGTGCCCGAAGCTGGCCGTTACTCCCTCGTGATGGTCACGTCCGGCTTTTTGGCCGAACCCTCCGCCCGCACCGTCATGCGGATCGACACCTGTTCAGGAGAGCCCATCAACCGCCGGAAAGTGTGCTCCAGGAGCGTTTTGGCTCGATAGAGGTTTACCGCCCATCCAACCCCGAAAACACGGTCGCTGAAGAGCCGGTGCGACGCCGGGTTCCAGTAGGCATCGCGAATTCGCTTCCACGTAGGGGGACGGAAGTCGTATGGAACGAATCCGCCGAGCCTGCCCTGCCACGTACGTTCGTCGGCCGGCTTGGCCAGCTCGGTTGCGACGGCGGCGGCGACCAGCCCGAAAGTCACGAACCTAACGAGGCGACGGATCCGGCGCAAAGTCCGCATACTTCAGACGAAGCGTAGTACCAGAGTAACTTTGCACGTTTTCCAAACGTTGATCCAGGCGGGGTAGATGGCCAGAAGGCTTCCTTCAACGACCTCGTGGCTCCGGTGGCTCACGCCAGGGCTCCAGATCAAGCGATGGCTCGTTCTGCTGATGGTCTCCGAGCTCGTCCTGGTGCTGGGCGTCGCTTACGCCTTGAAGGAGCTCTACCAGACCGCGCACCTGCCCGGCTTCTTCTTCTACCTGACGCTGCAGTTCCTGCCCTACTGGGCCCGCGCCATCATCTTCGGCATATTCGGGGTGGGCCTGCTGCTGGTCAGCTACTTGAAGCTGACCCAATCGATTCTTGGACCGTTCCTACCCGGCAACAGCACGAGCAGCGTCCTCGAGGTCATCCACGCGTATCGCCTCCGCGGCCGTGGGCCGCGCGTGGTTGCGATCGGCGGCGGCACAGGGTTGAGCTCTCTGCTGCGAGGTTTGAAGATTTACACGTCCAACCTCTCGGCGATCGTCACGGTCGCCGATGACGGAGGTTCGTCAGGCCGGCTGCGAGATGAGTATCGAATCCTTCCGCCAGGCGACTTCCGTCAATGCCTGATCGCGCTCGCCGACGCCGAGCCCCTGATGAAGCAGCTCTTCGACCATCGGTTCAAGGAAGGCTCCCTGAACGGCCACGCGTTCGGCAACCTTTTCATCATGGCGATGGCCGACGTGACCGGGAACTTCGAGCAGGCGCTGCGCGAATCGGGCAAGGTGCTCGCGGTCAAAGGGACGATCGTGCCGTCGACACTGCAGGACGTCACCCTTGTGGCGTCGATCAACGGCGGCACCGTCGAAGGCGAGTCCAAGATTCCCAAGCAGAACGCGCCGATCAGCCATGTCTTCCTCAAGCCCGACGGAGTCCAGGTCAACCCTGAAGCGGTGCAGGCGATCCTGAACGCAGAGCTCATCATTGCGGGCCCGGGGTCGCTGTACACGTCGATCCTGCCCAACCTGCTGGTGGAAGGCATGGTCGAGGCGATCAAGGCTTCACCTGCCTTGAAGCTCTACATCTGCAACCTGGCCGCTCAGCCAGGCGAAACCGACGGCTACGGAGTGGCCGACTACCTCCGTGTGATTCGCGAGCACGTCGGCGCCAATCTCTTCGATTTCGTGCTCGTGAACTCGAACGTCTCCCACGCGCCGACAGGCGGTCAGGATCTGGTGATTTTCAGGCCGAGCGACTCCTCGAAGCACCCCGAGGTTCGCTTCATCGCTTCCGATGTCGTCAACGTGCGCATCCCGTCGCACCACGATTCCGAGAAGCTGGCCCGATCCATCATGCGGAAGGTCTGGCAGGCGTAGGTCCAGAGCGCCTCGCCCGCCATCGGACGAATCCTTCGACGAGAACCGTCGCGACCGCGACGTAGAGAAAGCCATCGATCGCGTCGACCACGTAGTGCTCGCCGAGATACACGATCGACAGGAGCACCGCCGTCGTCCAGGCCACGAGTCCGATGGCGAGCACACGAAACCGGTTCCATGCGTAGACGGCAGCCAGCGCCGGAAACGCCGCGTGGAGCGATGGGAATGCCGCGAACTGGTTTGGATTCAGGTGCGTGTAGAGCGGCGAAACGAAGTAATTCGACCCCCAGAGCTTGTCCACCGTCTCGTTGAGGATCTTGTGCACGACCTGCGAGGGTGGGACGTGGCCCTCCTGGAACTGATACCAGGGTGGTGCTGAGGGCCAGAACAGATACGTCACGAAAGACAGGAAGGCCATCAGCAGCAGGGCCCCGATGAAGTGGTGGAAGTGATCGCGGCTCCTAAGCCAGAAAACAAATCCGACCACGATGGGCATCGGAAAGTGCATGAAGTAGAAGAACATCGCGATCACGTCTTGAGGACTGACCGTCTCGACGCGATAGAACGCATGCTGCAGCGTGAGAGTCGGCAGCATTCCCCCGAACGCGACCTGCTCGAGGCCGGACAGGTCATGCGGCGCGAACCCCGTCTTGGCGGCAAAGCCCCGCATTGCCTCGTAGGCGAAGAAGAGCAGCAGGAAAGGGCCCCAGTCCGCGATGAACGTCAGCCCGCGTCCCAGCGCGATGGCGATGACCAGAAGCGCGAGCACCACCCATTCGGGCTCGATGGAAACGCCGCGCCACAGCATCACGCCGAAAACGACCGAGAGATAAAGAAGACTGCCGATCAGGAGCACGCCCGGACGACGCACGCCTGGTCGCGTCTCAGCCGGTGCGGACAACCGCCACCGCCGCGATCTCAACCGTTGCAGAAAAGGGCAGCGCATTGGTCCCGACCGCGGCGCGTGTGTGCTTGCCGGCCGCGCCAAGCACCTCGACCAGGAGATCTGACGCAGCGTTCATCACTTTCGGCTGGTCGCCAAAACCGTCCGCGGAGAGCACCAGACCGATCAGCTGCGTGATCTCCACGACGGTGTCCAGTCCGACCGCCGATTCGATCTGCGACAGCAGACTGAGCGCGCACTGCCTGGCGCGCCGCGACGCTTCTTCGACCGAGACCTCGTCGGGACAGCTGCCACTCAGCACACGCTCGCCTTCGCGCGAGATCTGTCCCGCAATGTAGAGCAGCGCGCGGCCATCGCCGATCGATACGAGCCGCGTCTGGACATAAGAGGCAGCGGGAGGTGGTGCAGGAGGAAGCGTGATGCCCAGCTCTCGCAAGCGGTCATGAGGAGTGGTCAACCGAGCGAGCATACCGGCCTATCTGGGGCGAGCGCGCAGGTGGGCCACGACAGCGGTGAGGATCACGGCCAATGCTCCGAGGCCGAGGCCGACGTAGGGCAGCGAGGGCGCGCCAAGGATCTGGCTCAGCAGGGATGTGTCAGCCGGATGCGCCACGCGAGCTCCGCTCGACACCGGTGACTGCGTCGCGGTCGGGCCCTGTGGAGGCCCGCCGGTGTCGTGATAGATCCACAACGAAGGGGTGTGAGTTGACGGATGGAAGCTCGCCACGTACAGCGTCGGCTTCTCGTCGTTCGAGACCGCGAGCGAGGTGATCGACGGTTCGGGGACTTCCATCGAGGTGAACGATTGCCCGCCGTCAGTTGTCCGCCACAAGCCACCCGATCCCGATCCCCCGCCATCGCTCGCAGCGTAGAAGCGGTCGTGATGATCGGTGATGAACGCGACCTGCGTGTAGTCGGTCGTGGGCAGCAACCCGCCGCCGCTGAGCGGGGTGAACGACGCCCCATTGTCGGTCGAGGCGAACAGCCCTGTGTTCGTCCCGGCGATGAGCGGCCTGACGTTACCCGTCGGCGGCAGGGGACCGGTCACCAGCTTCACCGCGATGGTGCCGCTGATCGGCGGGTTGAGCTGCGTCCACGTAACGCCCGCGTCGATGCTCTGATACAGAGGCAAGGCCCCGCCCGAGCCCTGCAGATCGCTGCCCGCTATCAGCCTCACCGGTGTATGAATGGCCTCGACTGCGACTGCGTTGATGCTGCGATCGGACAGCCCAGACTGGGTCCAGTTGGCCCCGTCGCCGCTGATGTAGATCCCGCGGTCGGTCCCTGCCGCGATTTCTGTCAGCGCGAACGCGAACACCCGGACGTTGCGACCCTCGAGGCCCCGCGCCGCCGACCACGTTGCTCCACCGTCCCGGCTGGCCAGCGCGCCTCCACCTCGCGTTCCGGCGAGCACAAGGGCGGACGTGAACGGGCTGAAGCTGATCACGGTCACATTGGCCTTGCCGGCGTGGACCTGGGTCCAGCTGCTCGCGCCGTTTGTGCTGCGCAGCAGCGAACCGTCCGACGTGCCCGCGAGCAGGGACTGGTTGTTGGACGGATCGACCGCCAGCGCGAAGACAGCCGCGCGGCCTTGATGTGGGAGAGGTTTCAGCGCGACCCAGGTGGAGTCCGGCGGGGCGTCTGCGAGAGCGCCAAGAGCCGCGATCAAGATCACCCACAACGCCACGAAAGTCGCAGCAAGACGTCTGCCAAGAAGCGACACGAGCCTGCCGATTATCACCCAAGCCGGGTTCCGGGCACCCGCAAACCGACCGCCAGGTGGGCCCGTTTGCCTACAATCCCCAGGTGCCGACCGGGGGGTCCCGCGAACTCAAAACCAAAGCGCCGAGAGCGTGGTTGATCAAGCTCGGCCGTCTGCTCGATCGAGCAGCTTTCCGACCCGCCACATTGCCGGATGATCTGGTGACCGGAATCGCGCTGCTGCCGGCAATTGCGGCCGGCCTGATCATCTTCAGAGTCCACGCCCTCGAGATGCTCGCCGTCGCCGCGGCGGCCGGGGCGGTCGGATTGCTCGTATCGCAGTGGTTGTGGCGGCATGAGCGGCATCATTCGGGCACCAGCACGGTCATCGCTGCGTTGTTCGGGGTCGCGCTGGTCGGCGCCGGGGCAAGCCTTTTCGTAACTATCGAGGTCGCTGCCCTGGCGGTCGCTCTTGAGCTGCTTCGCACGCGCTATATACCGGCCATCCGCGCGCAGGCCGGACTGATCGCCTTTGCCGTGATCGCCCTGGTTACGCGAGGTGCGCCGTTCACCTACTTCGATCCAAACGGCACAACGAACCCCAGGGATCCCATCGACACCTGGTACCAGCTCTTCCATCAGTCGACGTGGGCGCTGGACCCTGTAAGGCTCTATGTCGGCAACGTCGCCGGGCCAGTCTTCGCCACGTCGCTTCTAGCGGTTGCGGTGGGCGTGGCGTGGCTCGCGTACGCGCGGCGCGTGAGCCTGGTCGTGCTGGTCGCGTTTCTTGCCGGATCGCTCGTCGCGGTCTACACCTCACAGTGGGATTTCGTCTTCCAGCTGGACAGCGGTCCGACGTGGTTTGTGGCCGGGCTGATTCTGGCGGATCGAAGATTGCTTCCGGATTCGTGGGCGCTGCGGCCCATGCTCGGCTTCGCCGCGGGACTGTTTGCGGTCGGCCTTCGACGCAACGGTTATGGGATCGAAGCGGCCTTTCTGACCGTGGCCACGATCCAGGCGGTGATGGCTCTGGTCGTCGTCCTTTACTGGTCGGCTTCGGTGGCAATGGAGCGCTGGAAGCGAACCCGCCTGCTGCGACAGCGCGAGGCAAATCTCCGCGTCGTCAAGACGATCACGGACCCGTCCTAGGCGACGCTCACTTCGCCCTTCGCCGCGCCAACCGCGCCGCTGAGCTCGCCGGCGCGCTCTCGAATCCCGGAGACGACCCGTGGCGTCAGGCGGCGAGATGCAGGGTGCCGCGCATGAGCCACGTCTTGACCAGGCTCCTCTCCTGCCACAGCGCCTCGCGGACGTCGGCGACCTTGCAGTCGACCCATGTCGCGATCTGACGCTCAGCCGCCGACATGAGCTGAGCCTGGGCGCCACCGATCTCGCCGACGACCTTGGCCAGGTGCTTCTTCGGAGCGCGGCGGGTCAGGTGGTGGCGCTGCAGGCGGAAGGCGTGGACCTGAGCCCAGCTGAGCTCGGTTGGAGTTGTGGCCACGTCAGTCGAATAATTGGGCGCCGCGGGTCACGAACTGGTCGCGGCGAGGACCGGTGCCGACAAGCTGGATGGGCGCGCCGATGAGCTCGCCGATCCGCTCGACGTAGTCGCGGCACGCCTGGGGCAGGTCTTCCCAACACGTGGCCGCACCGATCGCAGTCTGCCATCCGGGCATCTCTTCATAGATCGGGATGCAGTGTTTGTAGTGAGAGATGTTGGCGATCGGGTGGTCGTATCGAGCGCCGCGAAACTCGTAGCCGGTGCAGATCTTGAGCAGCGGCTGGTCATCGAGGATGTCGAGGCGCATCAACGCCGCGACGCTGAGGCCATTGAGGCGCACCGCGTAGCGCCCGACCGCCGCATCGAACCAGCCGATGCGTCGCGGGCGACCGGTCACCGTGCCGAACTCGTGGCCGCGCTCCCGGATCTGGTCCCCCACCTCGTCGAGCAGCTCGGAAGGGAACGGGCCGTAACCGACGCGTGACGTATAGGCCTTGAACACGCCAAGGGTCAGGTCCACCTTCGTCGGGGGAATGCCGCTGCCGGTGAGCCCGCCCCCGGCGGTGGTGTTCGAGCTCGTCACGTAGGGGTACGTGCCGAAGTCGATGTCGAGCATGGTCGCCTGGGCGCCCTCGAGCAGGATGTTGGCCTTGCGGTCTAGGGCGTCCTGGATGATCGGGAAGGTGTCCCTGATGTGCGGATCCAGCTCTTTGGCGTAGCCCTTGTACTCATCGAGCATCTGCGACCAGTCGTAGGCCTCTTTCTCGTAGAGCTTGGTGAGGATCGGATTTTTGACTCCGTCGACGACGAAGGCGAGCTTCTTGCGCATGAAGCCTTCCTTTTGAAGGTCGCCAATGCGGAAGCCGATGCGGCGGATCTTGTCCGCGTACGCGGGTCCGATGCCGCGCCAGGTCGTGCCGAGCCGGTCGTCGCCTCGAACCTCTTCTTCGAGCTGGTCGAAGAGGGGGTGGTAGCGCATGACCATGTGCGCGCGCTCGCTGACGATGAGGTTTTTGGGCTCGATGTTTCTTTCCCGCAGCTGCGCGATCTCCTTCAGCAGGACGATCGGGTCGACCACGACGCCATTGCCGATGATGCAGGTGCACTCGGGGTAGAGGATGCCGCTCGGGATCAGTTGGAACTTGAACTCGCCGTGCTCGGTGATGACGGTGTGGCCGGCGTTGTTGCCGCCTTGCGAGCGGATGACCATGTTCGCCTTCGCGGCGAGGTAGTCGATGACCTTGCCTTTGCCCTCGTCGCCCCACTGGCCGCCGACCAGGATGATGACCACGGGCCGCTACGCTACTCGGTCCCTGGTTCTGGCCGCCTCGTCTCGAGGTTGTAGAAGCGGGTGTGGTCGCGGCGGAACTTGAGCTCGATCATTCCGGTGGGTCCGTTTCTGTGCTTGGCCACGATCACTTCGGCGATGCCTGGCTTCTCGTCGGATTTGTAGTACTCGGGTCGGAACAAGAACATGACCACGTCCGCGTCCTGCTCAATCGAGTTGTGGAGTATCACATTTCCTGCTACGAAATTATGTAGATCTTCCACCGTTAGGTCATACACATCTTCGACTCCGTCGGGCTCAATTGACTTGACCTGGTCCCAATAAACGTCGCTAGCAGCAAGCAATTCCAGCTCGTCCGAGTGGACTACCTCGGCCAGCTTGCGAGCTCGTTCCCGGCTCAGGTTTTGCTTGTAGATGCCGGTACCCGCGTATGACGTTTCAAGACCTGCGTACATCGCTCGCGTTGTCACTCGCGCGGCCACCATCGCTGGAATCGCGTGCATCTGCCACACGACAGCCGGGATCACGTCCCGGTTCGTGTTCTCACGCTTGGCACCGAGGTATTCAAGGATTGCCGCCTTGTGCAATGTCTTGTTCTCGCCTAGAGCACCAACGAGCTCGAGGAACACGTGGATGTCGTGCTGGCCGCTGACGGTGACGTGATGTTGGTCGCGCCCTTTTGTTCCTTGTGAGTGGGTCGAGATCCTGGCGTTGATACCAATACGTAGGAGCAGACTCTGCACGTCTCGAGCAAGCTGCCGACTGCTGCTCGCGTAGTACACGTTTGCGTAGTGAGCAACGCCGTGGGATAAGTGCACCGATCCATCGGTTGCCCACAGATGCCGGAGAAAACAGGCGATGCCCAACGCCGATTGCTTGAAGACTTTCTCGGGTATCCGTTTTTCGTAGGAGCGCAATCCGAAGACTTCAAGCTCTTCCAGCCAAACCCGAATCGGATTGCGCACGCCGTGCGTCAGATGGCGGGTCGGGGGCAGATAAACCTGGATCCATGTTCTTTCGGGGTGAATCCGCGGCCGAATTGCATCACCGAATACATCTTTCGCCAGCCTCACGACCTCCTCTGCCAGCGTCGGATCCTTCGTCGTGTATTGAATTGCATGGGTGGGGAGCGTGCAGCCGTCGCCTATCAGGTGGCCTAACAGTCCAAGCTCTTCCCGACTCATCGTGTCGCGGTCCGGGCCCTGAAGAATCCGCGGCAACGCGATGTGATCGTTGGGCTCCAACTCATCAAGACGGCGCCATCCGGCGGTTGTTAGGAACTTGTGATTCGCAGTCGCTCGCACCGAGCGTCCCAGCTTTGTCGTCAGCTTGAAGACCGGCTTCGTGCCTGTCGCGAAAACTTTGCTGACCTTCCTCGAGTCCATTCGCCACCAGCCTTTGTCCAGGGCGAGAACGTTGAATCCCGACTTGCCGACCAGCTCCTTGATCGGCACGTAGGTGCCTGAGTCGGGCAAATAGACCGGCGTGTCCCCGGTGACGCAACCCGACTCGCGCAGGTCGCTCAAGATCGGCCGCTTGTCTGGACGCTGTTCGGGTGCGCGGCTCAACTGAGAAATTGCAATCACAGGTATTCGAAGCTCTCGAGCGAGGCCTTTCAAAGCGCGAGAGATTGCCGAGACTTCTTGGACTCGGTTGTCATCGCCGCGCGCGCGCCCATGCATCAGCTGGAGATAGTCGACCACGATCATGTCGATGTTGTGCCGCATCTTGGCCTGACGAGCCTTCAGCTGCAGACTGAGCTCGTCCATGACCGGAGTGTCGTCAATGAAAATCATGGCTTCGCCCAATGGACCTAGCGCGTTGGACACGCGATCAAATTCAGCCTCCGTTAGAAGACCACGGTGCATGCGCTGAGCGTCGATCTGCGCTTGTTCTGTCAGCAGGCGTTCGGTCAATTGCTCTTTTGACATTTCAAGACTGAAAATCGCGATTGCTTTCTTGGCTTCTAGAGCGGCATGCAGTCCAACGTTCAAAGCCATCGACGTTTTCCCCATCGAGGGACGTCCCGCGATGATGATCAGGTCCGAATCTTTGAATCCGCTCGTCATGCGATCCAGGTCGTGAAATCCTGATGGGATTCCAACCACGCCCTGCCCGCTCTCCATCTGGAGCGATATCCGCTCCATCGCCGGCCCGAGCAGGTCGTACAGGCGCGCCAGCTCCCGCTGGTCGCGGTCGTCCGCCACGCCGAACACCAGTGACTGCGCCTGGTTGATCGCGTCCTCGGCCTCGATCGAGTCGTCGTAGCCGTAACCGGCGATGTTCCCGCCCGCCGAGATCAGCCGCCGCTTGTACGCCTTCTCCTTGACGATCCGGCCGTAGTACTCGATGTTGGCCGCGGTCGGAACCGCGCTCTGCATCGAGGCCAGCTGGGCCCGGCCGCCGACACGATCGAGCAATCCCATCTGCTGGAGCTGCGCCGCCAACGTGACGTTGTCGATCGGCTCGCCGGCCGCGAACAGGTCCAGCGCCGCGCGATAGATCTGGCCGTTGTTCTCGCGATAGAAGTCTTCGGGGTGGAGGAACTGCAGCACCTTGGCGATCGAAAGCGGGTCGAGAATGATCGACCCGATGATGGACATCTCCGCGTCAAGGTCGTGCGGTGGTACTCGCCCTGTGGCGAGTGGAAGCGTGGTCGCCATGCCGGTGCGGTTAACGGTCCTGTGTGACGATCACGTTGACGTGGGCATCCACGTCGCGGTGCAGCTTGAGCGAGACCTGGTGCTCGCCCAGCGTCTTGATCGGCTCCTTCAGCTCGATCTTGTGCCGGTCGATCTCCACGCGATGCTGTGCCTTTAGCGCGGAAGCGATGTCCTGGTTCGTGATCGAACCAAACGCCTTGTCCTCCGCCCCAATTTTCAACCGCACGACAACAGTTTTGTTGTCGATATCGTCGGCAACGGCCTGCGCCTCGTCGCGGTCCTTCATCTCGCGCTTGACCGCCGCGTCACGAAGCCTCTTGGCCTCGGTCTCCGCCCCCTTGCCCGCCGCCACCGCCAGGTTGCGGCGCAGCAGGAAGTTGCGGCCGTACCCGTCCGCGACCTCTTTCACGTCCCCCGCGCGACCGAGGTTGTCGACGTCCTTTGTCAGCAAGACCCGCACTTCACCCGACCTCCGACATGGATTGATATTCGTCGCGGTGGCGGACTCGCGAACGGATTCGATCGACCAGCTGCCCCACCCCGTGGCGCGCAGCAGCAACAGTATCGCGAAGATCGCGATCCCAGACGCTCTCCTTTGCCTTCAGCAAGGCCTCGTGCTCGCGCCGGATGTCCTCCGGGCAGGCGTCGATGAACGTCTCAACGGCGAGAATCCCGAGGGCCAGCATGTCGAGCTCGCCGACCACCGGGATCCAGGCGGGCAGGTCCAGGGGGCTCACGATCACGCCTAGCGCCCCGACCAGCAACGCCTTCGGCGCCGCCGGAATTCGCTCGTCGCGCATCAGGCAGTAGGCCAGCTTGCCGTGCCGCGGCACATCGAACAGAACAGTTTTTGCCCGCGAAAACATAGATGGCATAGGGGGCCGGGAAAGCCTACAGCAGATCCGGTCGCCCAGAAAAGCCAATTAACAGTAGCCTTGCGCCGTGATCACGGCGGTTCCAGCGGCGACGCCAGCCGTGTCGGAGCCGCACTTTGGCAACCTGCGCCATGCCGCGCTCAGCGCCTTCTGGTTCGGGAGCAACTTCCTCTGGATCCCGCTGACGACCGTCTTGCTCCAGTCCCAGATCGACGAAGTCGTCCCCCAGCGAGACCTCCAGAACACCGGCATCGGTGTTGCGCTCGGGGTTGGCGGCCTGCTGGCCATGACGGTGCCGCCCCTGGTCGGCGCGTGGTCCGACCGCATACACAGTCGCTTTGGACGGCGCCGGCCGATCATGGTCGCGGGCTCGCTCCTCACGATTCCCGGTCTCGTGGTCCTCATGTTCGCCGCGAACTTTCCAATGGTTCTGGTCGGTTACGCGATCATTCAGTTCTTCTTCAACGCCGCGGGCGCGGCGTACGCGGGCATCATCCCCGACGTCGTCCCGGCCCAGCAGGTCGGCAAAGCAAGCGGCTTCCTGGCCACGATGACTCAGCTTGGAATCGGCGCCGGCCTGGGAGTCACCTCGCTCATCGGACGGAGCCCGGCCATCTACCTGATTCTCGGTGCGGTCGCCCTCTTGAGCCTCATTCCGACGGTCTGGGCCGCAAGAGGTGAGGGCCAGACGCCGATTCCCGCCCGGCCGCGCCGGCCGTTGGGCGAGGCGGTTCGGGAATTTCTCCGCCCCCTGCACGAGGGCGACTTCGCATGGGTGATTTTCACGCGCCTGATGATTTCCTCCGGCATTACCGCCGTCCTCTACTTCCTCGTCAACTTCTTCCGAGACGTGGTGCTGCAAACGAAGACCGGCGCCGAGTCCTTCACGTCCAACTGGCTTCTCGTCGTGGTCGTCACGGCCATCCCGTTCGGATTTTTTGGCGGCTTGGTGTCGGACCGCATCCGCCGGCGCAAGATCTTCGTCTACCTGGCCGGCGCCGCCCAGGCATTCGTCGCGATTGCGTTCATCGCTCTGTATCCGACCGCGATCCCGCTCGTGTTTGCGCTCGGAGTCGCATACGGAGTCGGCTATGGCCTCTACTTCGCCGTCGACTGGGCGCTCGCCGTCGATACGCTCCCGGATCCCAAAGCTTCCGCGAAGGACATGGGCCTTTTCCACGTCGCCTTGACTTTGCCGCAGGCGATCATTCCCTTCTTCGGCGGCCCCCTCATCGATTTGCTGAACGGCCCGCACGGCAACGGGGGCTATCGGATCGTTTTCTCGAGCGCGGTTGTGTTCCTGTTCCTAGGGACTGTTCTCGTGAGCCGGATCAAGACCGTTCGCTGAGCGCCGCACCGCGACCAGGCTCGCGACCCAGATCGCGGCGATGCCCACGACGCCGAATTCCGCCAGGACCCGGAGCACGACCAGATTGGAGTAGCCCGACACGAGAAGCGCCTGCATCAGCTTGTGGACCGGGCCGATCAGCAGCCAGGCGCACGACACCAGGGCGAGCACCGGCCAGTCGCGCCTCCGCATGGCCCACACGACGAGCACAAACATCGGCAGCAGGAGCAGCACGAGATGCGTACCCCACGAATACGACGCGATGAGCGGCGTCGCGGCCACGATCGCGGCCGCCTCGAGCGACCGGCCCATAGGCGTCACGGCCGGCCGCCGAAGCACGCGAAACGTGAACACGAGGACGGCGACGGCAATGAGCGCGGTCAGCACGCGCGCCGCGAAAGGACTGCCGCGCACCGAGATGAAAGTGTTCGGGTCGAAGAGGCGGGTGATGGTCCCGCCGGGAGAGTGATTCTCGAATAGGCCGGTCCCGGCGCTCACCGACGGGAGCACCTTGAACAGGTACTCCAACAGGTATTGCGGCGCTCCCACGAGCCACAGGACGAGTCCCGCCGCGGCCGCGGCGGCGAACATCCTCCATCGCCTTGCCCAAAAGACGAGCAGGGCGACCGGACCCTGAATGAGCTTGATCGCGATGGCCGCGCCGAGAGCCGCTCCGCCCCACCATCGGTCGTCGACCCAGGCCAACAACCAAACGCCCGACAGAGCCAGGAGGACGAGATTGACCTGGCCCTCGTCGACGTTCCCGACGACAGGCTCGAAGGCAAGCGCGATTAGGACCAGCAGCACCGCGAGCTGCCAATCGTCCACCTTCAGCGCTTTCAACGTGAGCCAGACGAACAGCCCCAAAGACGCGTTGAGAACCACGACCGCGCCGACGGTGATGAGGTGGGCGTCGACGCCGACCAGCGGCTGCAGCAACCACGCGAGCACCGGCGGCATCACGTACTGGGGGCCGGTCGGTTCGAGGCAGCCGATGGTCGCGCACAGGTCGTACGGGTCCTGGCCGTTGGCTATGCGCGTGGCGGCGCGCATGTAGCTCTCCTGGAAGTCGCCTAGATAGCCCCCGAGGAAGATCGGTTGAATCAGCGCCTGCCACAGATATGTCGCGACGATCGGGATGCCCGCGATCGCCAGCAGGACCGTACGGAAGCGGCGGTTGTCCAGCGCCGAGCGTCGGGTGCGGGGCGTCGAGGTGAGCTCGCCGATCACGAGCGCGAATTATGGGATTGCGGTGAGCCCCTCCGGCGGCTTCGGCGCCACCTCCCCGTAAAAATTGGGAGGAGTTGGGAGTTCAAAAAAACGAGGCGGCGCCTGCAGCGGACACCGCCTCGACCGGGATGCCACCGGGTGACACGCGCTTGGTTTTCTGCGCCGCTTTACGGCCGTTGCCTACTTGTGGAGGCCAACCTTTGCGTGAACTGTCGGTGGACCCGGACGGAAACTAATTGACTCCACAGTGCGACGATCCGGAGACAATGTCAAGTGGGTTGGCCCGGGCGCCTACCCAAGCGCTTCGTACGGAAACGCCGAACCGAACGGCTCGTAGAGAAGGAGCACCTTCTCGATTGGCAGCACGTCCCGCATGAAGATCGCACCCGCGGCCACTCCGGCGAATCCAACGATTCCCAGGCCGTCGTGCGGCGCCGCCTGCTCCGCGCTGTCCTGCATCACGCGGAAGGCCTGCGTCCGCGCCGTCTGATTCGCCATCCCGATCACGTGTTTCCAGGCCGCGGTGTAGTTCGCGGCCGGGTCAAGCGCGACCGGAGCCGTGATCACGTTCACGGCGGCGCCCGCGCCAACGGCGGCCGGTGCCTTGGGCTTTTCGCTCAAAGCCTTCGCGACCGCCGCGACCTCGGCTTCCACCTCACCCTTCAACGTGGGCAGCAGCCGCAGGAACGCTGCTATCTGCCGGTCGATCGGCGCCGGCGGCCGGTAGGTCGGTCCTGGAAGCACCGTGGCGAATGGCCGGTAGATCGAGGCGAACTGAGCGGGATCCATCTGCTCCCGGACGAGGATGCCGAGCGCGACCACCTGTGCCGACTCGAGAGCGGCCGTGACGGCGCCTGCGTCGGGCAGGGCTTTGCTGATCGCGGCCTGCACCTGGGTGACGCGAAATCCCGTCGTGAACGCGTTCACCATCGCTTCGTCCGCGCCCGAAAGCAACGCGTCGATCGCCTCCTCGGCGACGCCAGCCGAAATCCTCTGCCGCGACACCATTCGGGCCGTGGCGATCCACTCCCACTGCGGAGGCCCCAACGTTTTGCTGGCGGCGGTCAGAAACTGACCCGCCTCAGTGGCGCTCAGCGGACCGCGACCTGTTCCGGAAGTAGGCTCTTCGCCCGCAACTTGTCGATGGGGTGGTAGGCGTCGACGATGCGCATGGTGCCTGACGCCGAGCGCAGCACCATCGACTGCGTGTAGGCGTAGACGTCCTCGTAGCGAACGCCCTTCAAGAGCTCGCCCGACGTTATGCCGGTCGCCGCAAAGAAGATGTCCTTGCCGGAGCAGAGATCGTCGATGCACAGCACCTTGTCAGGCTTCAGCCCTTCCTGGATCGCCATCTCTCGCTCTTTGTCGTCGCGGAAGTGGAGCTTCGCCTGCATGTCGCCGCCGATGGTTTTGATCGCGCACGCGGCGAGCACGCCCTCGGTCGCGCCGCCGGAGCCCATCATGCAGTGGATGCCGAACCGCGTTTCGAGCGCGGCTTCGAGCGCCGCCGCCACGTCGCCAGCGGAGATGAGCTTGATCCGCGCGCCAACGTCACGGATCTGCGCGATCGTTTCCTTGTTGCGCTCGCGGTCGAGCACAACGACAGTCAGCTCCTGCACCGGCAAACCTTCAGCCTTCGCGATCCGCCGCAGGTTCCACTCCACGGGCATCTCGAGATCGATCACGCCGCGCGCCTTGCGGCCGACGACGAGCTTTTTCATATAGGGCACGTGGCTGGTGAACATCGTGCCTCGCTCGGCCAGCGCCACCACCGAGATCGCACCCGGCAGACCGGAAGCCGTGAGGCTCGTGCCTTCGATCGGATCGACCGCGACGTCCACCTCAGGTTCGAGACCGTTGCCGAGCTGCTCACCGAAATAGAGCATCGGCGCCTTGTCCTTCTCGCCCTCGCCGATGACGACCGTGCCTTTCATGTCGACCGTCGCGAGCGAGGTGCGGATGGCTTCGACTGCGCGCGCGTCGGCAGCCTCCTTGTTGCCACGGCCCTGCAGCGGCGCGGCCGCCAGGGCGCCCGCTTCGGTCACGCGCAGCAGCTCGAGCGCGAGGTTGCGATTGATCTTGGGCTCTTCGATCACTCTTAGTTCAGGGTAACCGAAGGATTAAGCGAGGCCGCGGCGTCGGATCGGGAGCTTGTCAGCCTCCACCCAGAGCTCTTCTTTGCGCGCCAGCCGCCGGTCTCCGCCCCGATCGACGTAGACGCACGTCCGCTCGAGCACGGCGGTGATTCGCACCCTCTCGCCCGACAGGGTCGCCTCGAAAGCGTCGATCAGCACCTCGTCCTCGTCCAGCTCGACCTCGCTCAGCGGGCGCGATCCGCTCGGCCGGACCTTGGTGGACAGCTGGAGCTGTGGGCGCGGGCCGTGCTGCGGGCTCGGCTTGATGGTGAGCCTCGACGAGGCCGAGCCGGCGAGCCGGATACCCGGCCTCGACCGCGACGGCGAAGCCGGCCTGACCGGCAGCGGCTTGGGGGCGGGCAGCGGAGGTGCCTTGCGCGCCTCGCCGCCGGCCTTGGGCGGCCTGTTCGGAGCGGCTTTGGGCGGCGGTGGTTTGGCCACCTTGTCGGCGGGACGGCTCGCCGCCCGGGCGCGGGGCGCCTGGCCTCGGGCCCGGGACGGCTTTTTCGACGATCCTCTAGAAGAACTCACCCCAGAATTTCCTGACCCTTCCCACAGGGTTCGGCGCAGCCCTCAACGGTACGACGACGGGCTGGGCCTGGACCTGTGTCCGCTCGTGGGGCGTTTCGGGCACCCCCTCGGGGTGCACCCGGATGACGCCGTAGTGGACTCCGCCCTCCTGCACGATCAGGGCTCCCACTGTGGCGTCGCCTTCGAGGCGTCCGGAGCTGGTGATCTTGAGCCGGCTCGTGGCGATGACGTTGCCGCGGACAAGTCCGGCCAGGGTGATCCTGGCACCTCGTATGTCGGCCTCGACGTGCGCCTCCGGCCCGATCAGGATGTCTCCGTCCGACTCGATCTGGCCGCTGAAGTTCCCAAGCACCTGTCCTGTGCCCTTCACCACGAGCTTGCCGGACAGGAAGTCTTCGCGGGCCAATACCGTCGCTTTCGGGTCCAGCCCGAGCGGATCTGGGCCCCCATTCGTGCTGGGCAGTCCAGCGGCTTCCACCGCGATCTCAGACATATTCAAATCCTCCCGGCCGCCATATCCCCAACTCGGGCGGCCCCCTCCTGAGGCAGCATAGCTGCTGCTCTATAGCTGTGAATGTGTTGCCAAGTAATCAATTACTGCTTTCCGGTCTGGTGCGATTTCACCATCGAGCACCAGCTCTTCGAGCCTTTGCTTGATCCTCCCGACCTCGGGGCCGGGACCGATGTCCCGGATGGCCATGATGTCCTCCCCAGAAACCAGGGGAGCGAGCCGCGACGGTCGCTCTGCGCGGACCGCGTCGAGCCGGGCCTGCAGCTCGTCCAGCTTTTCGGGTTCGGGGTAGGCCGAGGCGGCGATATCGGCCCGAGCCAGGGCCATGAGGCGGTCCAGCAGCGGGCCCGCGTCCCGGGCCAGGCGGCGCACTGCGCCATCGCTCCACTCCGACTTGTAGAACACGGGCCGCAGATGCAGGCGGACCAGGGTCACCACCACATCGATCTCCTTCTGCGAGAAGCGCAATCGCTCCAGGGCAACCCTGGCTATCCCGGCGCCGACCTCCTCGTGGCCGATGAAGGTGCCGTCGCCTTTGGCGGTCGCCGGCTTGCCGACATCGTGAAAAAGGGCCGCCACCCGCAGCGGGAGGTCTGGCGGCGTGGCCTGGACGGTCAGCAGCGTGTGGCCGAACACATCGTGCGTGTGGTAGCCGCTCTGCTCGACGCCTTTGCACGCGGCGATCTCAGGCAGGACCACCTCGAGCAGCCCCGACTCGTCGAGGAGCTCCAGCACCAGCCTGGGACGGGCCGATTCCAGCATCTTGCGCAGCTCTGCCGCGACGCGTTCCGCCGAGACCACGGGGGGGCTC